>Ga0307512_10000824_pt1 | contig 45736 bp, 37 predicted proteins | sample 14_EM_MG_FD_200267 | JGI IMG/M metagenome (GOLD analysis project Ga0307512, IMG submission 200267) | Populus trichocarpa ectomycorrhiza microbial communities from riparian zone in the Pacific Northwest, United States - 14_EM | ecosystem: Host-associated > Plants > Roots > Unclassified | place... | reverse complement strand
GAATGACCTCGATAACACCTTCCAAGGACGAGTTCCTTCTTTTCCGGTACTATACTTCAGCTGGACTCCACCGAATCAGATCCTCCAATTTCAGGAGCGCCTGCCAGCCGGGAAAGCATTATCGACCATTTCTAAGAGGTGCCAGACGACTCAACAATGGGTATTACATCCTCAACCTCAAGAATACGCGGTAGTGATTCCAACAATGCTCAAAGATCTTCATGGTTGGGCTGATTGTGTTGACGGGTTCATCCAGGTTGTCAAACAAACGAATAAGATACATATTGTACCCGTTGGAGCAATAGTGGGACCAGCACATTTGGTGCGGGAGAATGCTGCATCGGGCGGCATCGATAGCGTGTGGCTTGTAAATAATCATGTTGATTTAGATACCTACTGGACTGTATATTAATTAGATTAGAATGCATGATTCAGGTGTGTAGCTGTGAGATAGTTTATCGAATTGTACTATTCGATATAGACATTATATATTGTCACTCCCGGAGAGTCTGGCTCCAGGTGCACCGGAATCGTCTTCCAGACAAGTGTTGTAGTCCCAGCAGCTCCGAAATTTTACCACCTTAAAGGTATGATTTTATAGCATTCTGAAGACAACTTCATACTCTTTAGAATATTCTCGTATTCCGTTCCGCTACGTCAGGAGCATTGAGGAGCACCTGAAAGTACTCTCAGAGCATCTGAGAGGCACATCGTTTTGCATTCAGCCTGTTCGGGAGCTTCTGGGAGCTTCTGGAAGGATCGGGGTGGCTGTTCAGAACAGCTGAGTCATTGAGTTATGACTTCCGAACCATTTTACATTTTGCTGATGAACAGGGCATTCACCTTAGATATCGACCCAGCAACCCTATCATGGGGAACACGAACTAGACGAAGGACAAACTACTGAGAGATGACTGCAAAGCATGCGTTCAGTTGAGTCGGTGATGAATGTAAGCGTTTGCTCGATGAATTAGAGTACTGTGCTAATGTTAAGCAACCTGATCCGTAACTGAACAGGAGCGAAGATGATGTCACCGGATCAAGATAACCCCTCCAAGCTCACATATATATTTGCGTTGCCTGCGAACCTTACTTACAATCGCCAGAACCTTCCACACACCATCTTCACCTGAGCTACAGCATCACCTCACCATTGGCAATGTATTCAACACTGCCGACGCTTGTTTAGTGTAACGAGCATTTCATATCCACCACAGAATCATTAACAACGGATGGGAACCTAAAATGGAATGTGATGCCTTCTGGTTGCAGAACTCAGTTGTTGTAGATGCTAATACATTCATGATTCCGACTCAACAAGTCTACCTCTGGGCTGAGAGCACCGGTGTTGCAGTCAGCCAAAGGGCTGCAGAATCCTTGGGGATTTGGCGGGAGAGGGGTGGCTTGAGAACCTATCCAAAGATAATCAAGTGAGGGGGCACGTCTGGGAGATTGCACAGTTCATGAGCATCAGCAACAAGCTAGGTGCCGGCCCTGAGTACTAGGATCTCCTAATCAATCATTGGGTCACTTGAATCAGTCATCTGGCATCTGTAATCACGCTTTGGAAATGGTAGATGGCAGACGGCAGTATCGGTCATTGCTCCAATTAAGTGTTGGAGTTCTCATTGTATTGCGACATAATCTATACCTGAATTATGCAGTTTGATGCCCTCTTTCATCTCTCATTCCCCGCTTTGCAATCGGATCAATAGTCGTTGAGTCGCGATGGAAACCCGGTCATTTTGGCGTTTTATTCGGCTTGATTCCAAAGCGACTCAACGAATATCAATCCGATCGCAAATCTGAGAATGGGAGATGAAATAGGGCATCAATCTGCACAGTTCACGTACAGATCATGTTGCGATACAATGAGAATTGAAGTACTTAATTGGAGCCAATGTTGTAACAACCGTAGAATGGAACTGCGGTCCGGTTCAAACCCGTCCCCGAACCCGCTGTGTACCCCTGTTTCCCAGGTAACAACCTGGACCTGACCGTTCAGTCCAGTTCTGAACCCGGACCGCAGCTGGGTAAGCCGGAACCGTTGCTAACACTAGTCATCGGCAACCATTCTCTTAGACTCTGTGCTGATCATGTGGAAGCAGTAGTTGCTGATACAGATGTGGCTTGGCCACCCGGGCTTAATCACACTGTGACTCCTCCCTCCCTGGGATCCTAAGTGAATGGGAAGCTTTGAAGTAGCCGCCCAGCTGCAAATTAGTTGTTGGGAGGATGGAATGCAATGGTTGGATCGATGTCCAAGGATTTGCATTGTAGGTGAGTATTGTTATGGCACTTTGAATGGCGGATGGATGAGTGATAATTTGGAGTTTTTTGGTGATGTTTTTGGTCACTTTTAGGTGTTTTGTTCATTTTGTGATTACATTGGACATGATCATGCATCAAGGGCTGCATTCAGAGTTCATGATGTCAGGATGTATTGTTGAAACAGTTGATTGTGGGAAAGGCTTAGTAGCAGCGATAGAACTCCATGTATGGCTATCATGAAATTGGTAGGTCAGCAATCTTTGCCCAGCAAAGGTTAGCCCAAATGATTAGTGAAACGGGAACACTTTTCAGCACATTGCCATAATGATATTCTTCAAGAGAAGCCAATCAACAGCCATGCTAGAGACTTATCACCTGCCTGACTCTGTTCCAACTTCCCGTCCATCCAAGGAGTCAGGAGTGGGTGGCCAGACAAGCATGATTGTAGAATTATGACCTGGGTAAACAGATGCATCTCGACAATGCCTTTAATCATATAAATGCTTTCTTTCCTTTGCACAATGCTTCAATTCATTTAATATACATTCATTCCCATTTCCTGTAGTCATTCCTTTCATTTTCCCATACTTTTGATTTGCCGTCTTTTTAAATAATTACGCAAAGGCAGCACACTGGTCCTCCTACTCCTCTCCCTTCAAGCAGTAAGAGAAGGAGACGATCTATCAATGACAACAATCTGGATGATGACCTCAGATTGTCACTTCACAATTAAAATGATCGTCGAGAAGACAATTCATACTCCCATAAAGAGCCTCTTCGGCGACCATCCAGGGATTCAATTGGTAAGCAGCCATCGAAAGATTTTGTCAAATTCACACCAAGAACATGAGTCATGGCAACTCGGTCAACTCCTACATCCGTGCAACCCACACATCCTGAGCATTGGGAGGTATATATCCTCTCAAGGGGGGGAGATAGAATGCAAGCATGTGCCATTGGTATCCAGGAAAGGATTGAGTAAAGCATTTAGACGATTGAATTCGCATGCTACTGTGTACATTGACCAGAGGAAGGATTCAAACAAAGCTGGTGAGTAATTGGTTGCATGGAAAGCTTGAAATGTGTGGCAATATGAGCGATGTGCTCGGAACATGACAGGCCTCATTGCTGGCGCAGAATACAACGCCCAGACGACTCTTTCAGGAATTCTGGTAATGGTCATGGCACATGTGAAGCTTATAGCTGTCAATTATGCGATGTGGGTGAATCCTTTTGCCATGAATGTGGCGAAGACCGTCCACATTCATATCTGGTGGTACAAGGACAATGGCAGGATTAATCCAGTCCAGAGAAAACTCAGACCCTCCATGTGCCTACATTTCAGTGGTAAATGAATCATCTCAACGATTGTTTTCAATGCTGACATTGTGCATCAGGCTCTTGCACAGATAACTTGCTGCTGTGTTGCAATGGTACAGTCGTGCATGACTTCAATCGAATCTATTTACGGATTTCGAACTAAGTCGCCTAAAGAGATCCGGCCAATTGTTGCCAGGCTACAACCCAAGCAAAGGTTTTCATGACCCACAAACAGTCGTCAGGTAAATTCAAACTTCCCTGGCGGTTCGATCATTGTCATGACGAAAAATTTACGAGTGCATCTTCCTTTTGGCAGCGACTGAAATTGTGGGTCTGATTCACCGGACATACTTCTATGGCATATGACAAACGGGAATAAATGATAGATCATTGATTGGTAAGGTCAACCCAATCTTCATTGACCTAACCACGATGGCCATCCACCATTGTCTGTCAGTCTCGAAAACAGGTCACTTCAGGGTCCCGCCAGAGTTTGGTCCAGGATGTGGAGCAAACTGTAACAGCCATGCAAGAAACATTGATCCCCCAGTTCATAAGGTATGCTCAGAGATATTTTGTTGTGTTGACGGAGATTTTGGTTCTTCCTCGCCAAAGGTTCAATCCAAAATGATATACAATACCCACAGCCTGAATGGTCAAAGTATCTACTCAAGTGGTACAGACCCAGCGATGGCACACCCTCACCACGATCAGGGAAGCATTGATAAGGACTTCCATGAATAACTTCCAGAGAAGCTACTAGAACAGCCAGACAATTCTTTTCATCATCTCAGCAGCTTTGTTGCTGCTACAGAAGCTAGCATGCAATTCTCAGCTGTTCCCCCTATGGGCGGGTCTGCCATCGCCAGCAGCAGCCAGCCCATCCCCTGCAGTGAGGGCAACAGCAATGACGCCACCAACATCACCACCATCACGAGCATCGAGAATATCGGCTCAGTCGTTGGAAATATGATCGTAGACGGTGCGATGTCATGTGGAGGTTTGTAATGGTGTCAGTGATCCAATTTAGGATTTCCTTTGTGTTCCATTTTATTCTAGGTTTCAACAATATATCATAATAGTAGTAAATGTATTAGAACTGATAATTTACTGAGGTCTGATCTCAAATTCACGAAATGGTAATCCCGATGATGCATAACCCTCTCATGACGTTTGTACAAATGCAAAGTATGGAACGATCTTGTATCAACAAATTACATAGCATGAGCAACTTCTGCGTGGTAACTATCATTGGTCAAATTAACCTGTGAGGGATCTTATGAACCAAGAACTACCCACATGATTGAACATCTGCAGCGAGTACTCTCATCATCACAAGGATGAATCGAGTCGGGCGATGTAGCGGTATGCCATGTGATGATTTGTGATATTGCCCAAGCAAGTGTGAACCATTTGTTCTCACATTCGCAAGAGTGGGTACACTGGTCATGACTCTTGAAATCGGCATCGCAACAACAGAAAGATCACTCAGCAATGATGTATCATTAGGTCCTAACACAAAATTCACCTTTAATACCTGTAATATTGTAATTTTACACTGTCAAAGAAATGTCATATTTCAGGGAAACCTCAATTTCATTTTTTTGAGTTTGTGGGTACAACAAACTAAACAAATTTAAAGATGGAAATTGAGTTTTTGCTCATGCAGTTCTTTCAATTGACACGGCCTGTATAATCCAAATATTACAGTTCCTTTGCCAGGCTCCAATTCATTATTATTCCAGCTCAGGTACACCTCAGAATGGCCAATTCGCAACCAGAGGATGTGTACACATTTTATACATATCCTTCATCAGCAAAAACATAATTCCGTCTGTGCGGAATGGCTGCGTCAGACTGAACGCATCCTGTCATTGGTGACAGAGACACCCCGGTGGTGGATGTCTCCGTTCCCTGCATCAATACCACATGCCACATTGCATATGACCCTCCCATCGCAGTTTCACCGTATCTTCTGGCTCTGTCGGTCTCCTATTTCAACCTGACACTCTGGCATTGTGGCCTAATGAGACCACATGTCAGAATGGGTTCATTGGGTATGCGCTTGCATCGGGATAGCAATGCGATGGGTGATGCTGCGAAAATCTCTCCTCATCTTTCTTCTACCTGCGCATAAAATGCAATTCGCTGTTTTCCAATTTTACACATCAATCCAAGTCGCCAGATCGATGTGGCTACTGACAATCCATCCCTTGTTCCTCTGTCTCCCGACCTAGTACTGGTCGCTGTCTCTGCAATTACGTGCGTGCAGCCGACCATGTTTCCCACACTGAAACCTTGCAAAGCAATCGCTGCCGGTGCTGTTCTCACTTGTACAAATTTTGAGACGGGATCCAAGTTACCCAAGTTTTCAGGTAATGTGGTCAACAACAGGGCTAACCAGTATTCAACGAAAGTTCCATTCTCGTTGAGGAGCTCAATTTCGAACAGTCATTGCAGTTGCCATGGGAGACTCCCATTCAGTGGGCCATAACACCTCCCTGGGCAATGCTTTACCCACACCCAGTCGTTCCATCGATCCCCTCCACGCAAGCCCTGGCTTCCAGTTCATCGACTCATCTGAGATATGCGTTCAACTGCTAAACTCTCAACTTGAACCTGAATCGCAGGGTGAATAAAGAGCTCCATTGCGTGCAGTTGTGCATCCGATATATACATCTTGTTACAACCCTTATGCCTGATGAACTCCTGTGTGCCGCTGTATATTACCACGTGGCACATTGCGTCTTGCCATTATTGAGTGCTGCTCAGAAGTCTTTGATCATAGCATCAGGATGTGTTTCATCACGGCAGTTTTGGGGTCCCATGAATTCAGGCTTCTCAGATGACTGTGATCTCAGGGGGGCAGCCAGATCAGCACCAGAAGGGAGGTCTTTGCAGGCGGCAGCGCTGTTCTCCGGACGCTGAGCGAGGGCTTGGAGATTGAGCTCCCAGATTTCAATACCGCGAATGCGACGCTAAACGGTGATAACATGTGGCAGCTAGTTGGGATTGTGATCGGAGGCGGTCCAACCGTCATTGAGGTTCGTTTTATTTGCTTGTTCATGTCTCTTGGCAGAATACCGTTGCAAGGCTCCTTATCAACAAATCTGTTCTACCCAATGAGCCATCAAGTGGACCTTCGGGAAGTTGAAGTCCACATCTAACTCCTTCGAAATATCAATGTTGTGGCTGATATCACCCCACCAGGTTTACATTTCGCATTGCTTCTTGGACACTGTCCAGGTTCGAACATATGTTTCCTCGTCAAGGGTTCGCATCATCACTAGTTCCATTCTCAGGGCTTTGGATTTGGTCTTCGCCTGTTCGCCGGTTCGGCCAAGTAAGAAAACATCTATGAACGTGTGAAAATGATGAAAGGTGTCCTCCATGTAGCTCAAAGTTGCATCATTGTGAGATTTATGTTGAGAATACATATTGAATTCTAGCAATGCTCATGTGCACTCTGTTGCATGATTGAATATGGGATGCTTAGTGGGGCTTCCGCCTCATACAAACTGGGTTACCACTCCAAGCAGGTACCGGCTCATTTACTTAATCTCCTTCCCATTGAATTGAGATACTTCCTCATTTGACTTATTTTTTGGTGTGAGGTCATGGTAAGCAGGAATGGATAACAAGATTGCATTGTACTTGTTGAGCCATTTGTGTGTGTTCATACAGTGGGAAATCCACCCTTCTAGGTGGTTCAGCAGGCTGATCGGCATTGTATGGAGGAGGTCAGGATTTGGAGGTCCCTCACGATGAAGGGAATATGTCGGAACGTATTGGATCCTTACTGAACATTGTGCGACAAGGGTTCGGCATCGGCTGCCTTGGCGTTGGCCTCGCCAAGCGTTCTCCATTGGTTGTGATCCCGCCGGGGGTGTTCCTTGTCGGGAGAGATGTATTCTCAAAGCTCATTCATCAGACAGTCGCACATAAAACAGACATACCGCTCGAGATGATGTAGGTGGCCATACCCTGGGCCAGCTGCAAGCCATGCTGCCAAGACAAGTTTGCAATGCTTTAGGTTGCCTTCAGGATAGAGAACGTTTCAATACCCGCCCTCGGCGCTGTGATTTTGTTGTTAGGAGATATGCTGGAGTACCCAGCCGAGTACATCTTTCAGCACCACTCGGTTTGTTTCCCGTTGCGTATCCAGCCTCTCTTGATGGGTGTAACTTGATATGTTTACGTCTCCAGCTGTGAGGGGTGAACTTCTTTTTGCATGAAAATTGGCGGCAACACGAAGCAGTCTTCGCTGGCATTGTTGACGGTAAGCGAGGAGTGCAGTATACATTTCGGTAAAGGATGAATATTGGTGCTGCGCTTGAGCAGCCTGGTTTGAGTCTAAGCTTGCAATACTTTCAGCTAACTTGAGTGATTTATTAAGCCTCAACACCATCAAAAGGTGGTTCCTTACACACCAGGAGTTGCAAAAACGCTGCATGCACTATGTCCCATAATACTATGAATAAAATAAAACCAATACAAAACTCATAAATAACATAATCCCTGAGCAATCCAAAAACCTCACGATGAGTATAATGATCACTACCTGAGATAAATACATTAGAACCAAGGAAATGAACAAGACAAGAACCCAACCCTAACCCCAACGCAAAAGCCATCGCCCCCTCTGCAATGCACAGACTGGTTTGCTCCTCGCCTGTGAAGGCATCCGGCCATAACTCAGGGCGAGGGTCATCGGGGAGACTGTCACCACATGCCAATTTGCGAAGCAGCTGCTGATCGACATCCACATCTGAGTTGTTTCCGGCTGCCTCGTCTTCTCGTAGAGTTGTTACCGCTGGGCGAGGTTTCCATGCAGTCCGAATCCTCAATAACTCAGGCCCGCTGAGGGGATGAGTCTGCGGAGTTCGTGGGCGTGTGCGAGACTCCAGGGTTTGTGGCCGTGGGGTTGGCACTGGAAGTTGTGGCTGTCAGGTATGCGCACCTATCTCCTGGCCTTGCTCAGTTAGCATGAGTGGCTGATCGTCCAGAATGGTATTTCAATGGTCAGCTGATGTAATTACGATCTCTCCCTGGCCAATCAGTCGAGGTTCTTTGCCATCATACTCATCCTCATCCCCATCCTCCTCATCTTCGTCTTCTTCATCTTCCTCCTCTTCATCATCCTCCTCATTGTCACGATCCTTGTCCATATCTACATTAGCCTCTAAATCAACGCCGCACAGTGCCTCCACGTCATCCTTCATGAGCATATCCACACATCCACAGAATGAAATTATGTCACTGGGAGCCTCTGCGAGTGTCTGAGAGTTGTCGGACCAGAATCCCAGGGTGGTCAAATCCCAGAGATGACTGGATCAATGCAGTGGCCATCATGTGCACCTTGGAGCACCTGGGAGTGCCGGCGACAGGACTGGGAGTGCCGACGACAAGCCTGGGAGAACCGGTGACTAGCCTGGGAGCACGGCAAATCACCGTAGAGCATTCTGCAAGAAACAATATCTTCTTTGGGAACACTGCTGGGGTGCCTGGAAATCATAGCTACTACTTATCGTTCAATGATTTTTAAAACTCAGGAATTCAGTGTGTATTCTCATCTATTTATCGATGTATTTATGTAGCTATCCATCCACGCACGGTATATCTGGACTGCCCGCATGCAGTGCTTGAGAGCAATTTGAGCTGCGCCTGAAGATGACGATGGAGTGAACACAGAGATACAATTGGAGGCCATGATGGAGCGAGTGTGGTGAAGCACTGGGAGGGCGTGAGCAAGTGAACACAGAGGTGAACTTGGAGGACGTGATCAAGCGAGTTTGGAGATGCATGTGGAGGCCGCCATCGTGCAACTCCAAGATGCACTTGGGGGCTGTGATCGACTGAGTTTGGACACCGAACATGGAGCGCATGATCAAGCAAGATTGGAGAAGTACTTGGAGGCGGATGAGAGAAGGCGCGGCAGGTGCTGAGACTCAATCAATCAGTTGGTTAACTCGCGACCGTGGGAATGTGATGAGGTGACTTAACTGTTGAGCACTCATGGAGAGCTGGCAGGTGGCGGTCGATCATGTAGGGAGGCATGCCGGGAGCTGAAGCTACATTCAGGGGTCAACTCGTAATCGTGAGGATGAAGGGATTACAGACAATCTTGGGCGCATGGTGTACTCGGTGTATGCTGGACTCGGTGTATGATGTACTTGGTGTATGCTGTACTCCATGTATGCTGTACTCCGTGTATGCTGTTCTCCGTGTATGCTGTACTCAGTGTCAACTCATGATGATTGCATCGACAGATAGAGTGGGATGACTTAACTTTGTGTTCTACATTGATTGTAGAGAAAGGGAGATGGAGGATGAAGATGGGAACGATATTGAGCATAGGAGCCAATATGAGAAGTCACGGTAGGACTTTCCTTATTGGGTTTGGAAGACCTTGCATCGGTGAGTTTACCTGCCGGATCAGGAGTAGTACCTACCATATCAGGAATAGTAAATTGACTCGCACATGAAATTGTCTTACGTCCCAATTTCTGATCATGATTTCCCCCATTTCCTCTAATCTCTCTCTTTCTCTACCATCACCTAGTAACTGGAAGTTGAGTCATCGCTATGAATCTCTCCATGCAATGACCATGGGTTAACGCCGAGTACTGCATACACTGATTACTGAATACACTGAGTACTGCGTCATCCAATGATCGACTGTCTCCAGCTCATATCCAGTGTCTCATCTCACGGCGGACCTTATTTTGCTCCACTCTCTTCATTCCCACGATTACGAGTTAACCAATATCTAAAGTTACAGCTGCCGTCGAAACTGCATCCCGATGTACCACCTCTGGATCGACTGCCTCCAAGTACTCCTCCAATCCCGTTCGATCATGGCCTCCAAAAACATCTCCAAACTCCCTCGATCCCGGCCTCCAAGTGCATCTCTGAGTTACACGATCTCGGCCTCCCAGTGTATCTCCAAACTTGGTGGATCACGGCCTCCAAGTGCATCCGTGAGTTCAACTTGATCCTGGCCTCCAAGTGCATCTCTGAGTTGCTCAATCTCGGCCTCCAAATGCCTCACCAAACCCCCTTGATCACGGCCTCCACCTGCATCTCCAAGTTCAACTTGATCTCGCCTTCAGAATGCATCGCCAAACTCGCTCAATCACGACCTCCAAGTGCATCTCTGAGTTCAGCTTGATCTCTGCCTCGAAGTGCATCTCTGAGTTACACGATCTCGGCCTCCTGATGCATCTCCAAACCCGCTCCATCACTGCCTCCAAGTGCATCTCTCAGTTCAACTCGATGACGGCCTCCAAGTGCATCTCCAAACTCACTCGATCGCGTCCTCCAAGTACATCTCCCAGTTGTCACGATAACTGCCTCCAAGTGCAGCTCGAAAGTCTCAAGCAGCATCTCCATGTGCTCCGGCGATCACGCTCCAGTGCCATCCGCAGCCAGATTGGCCGTATGTATATATATAGAGAGACCTAGATAGATAATACATGCCATGATATGATGTAGAGGATCTCGTGACTCTAACAAAGACAACCCTGATACATGAAATGCCTTGTGGTTATGGAACCCTAAAACCCACGGCTGTGAGAATATGGCATCAAGTCTCCTGCAGAGCTGCGCAGGGGTCTCATGCTGCTCTTGAAGTCTTGGCTGCTCCAAAATTTGACTATCCTATAAGTCAAATCTTGAAGCATCTTGAATGCACCTCAATAACTGCAGGTGCTTTCAGGAGCACCTGAGAATGCTCTTGCACAGTCTGAGAGCACTTTGCTTAGCTCCAGGGGCCCTTGGAGCATCTTGAATTACTCAGGAACACTGGTGAGGTCTACCAGAGTGTCTGCGAGGTGTCAGTCTGCCTTCCACACCGATTTACGTTTTACCAATGCATCTGAATCATGTTCTGAGGCATATTTGCTGTCCGACTCCTTGGTAGAGGGGTTATCATCATCTGGGGACATTGACATGGCAGGCGATGCTTTTGGCTCTACATATTCCCACTCTAGTTAGCCCTCCGTGTCTGAGTCTGCCTCTGTCATCTCTTTCTACAACTGCCAAACACTGGCACTAGAGATATCATCTCCCCCTGGGGTTTGTTTAACAATTCCTTTCCCTTTACCGTTTCCCTTCTCCTTCCCCCTCCCATCCTCTGTTGCCTTCCCCTTCCCTTTGCCTTTCCCCTTTTTTTTCCCCCTCCCCTCCCATGTTCCATTCCCTTTCATCAGCAAAATGTAAATTGGTCCGGAAGCAACAACCAATCCTCCCATACCTTCTGAGTAACCTCACCAGTGCTTCTCACTACTTGTAGATGCTCCCAGACCCCCCTGGAGCTAAGCATAGTGCTCTCAGACTCTGCAAGAGCATTCTCAGGTGCTCCTGGAAGCACTGGCAGTTATGGAGGTGCATTCAGGATGCTACGAGATTTGACTTATAGAATAGTCAAATTTTGGAGCACCTGAGACCTCTGCGCAGATCTGTGGGAGATTTCAACAGAAGCTGAGACCGCTGCCCAGCTCTGCGGGATACTTCGAGAGGACCCGAGACTGCTGCCCAGCAATGCGGGAGACTTGGTGCCGTATTATCACTGCAGTGTTCCTTAGATTACCACAAGGCATTTCGTCTTTGGTACAGTCACAAGATTCGCTACATCAGCATATGGCATGCATCATTCAAGTCTCTCTATATATATTCATACGGTCAATCTGGCCGCAGATGGTACTCTAGCATATTTGGAGGAGCACCTGGAAACACGCATTTAGAGAACTTAGATATGCACCATTTGGAGGCCATTGTAGTGAAACGATCGAGGTAAGATGCAGAGAGCCCATTGTCAACACTCAGCTGCCTCTCTCGCAACATCTCAATGGCATTGTTGAGAAATAGCGGTCCTGTGTTGCATATATGGTTTATTTCCCTGACATATGGCTTCAGCTGGGCTGATGCATAATCTCTCTAAGATGATGGTCATTCCGGGCTCAGCTGGAGATGCTACACTCAGCTGGAAATGCCAGCTGAGGTCACATGAATCCGTACAAGACATGCTCTGAATACCATATATATATAAACACGTCTGTAACTGTACTTAGAATACAAACTTCTACCAATCAGTTCATTTGAGCATGTTATTAGCCTGGGTATCGCTACTATCTAAATTCTCACAATCTCTTTCACCATCTCCAGAAAGAGCCTCAAGAAACCTAAACCTTGTCACCGTAGCAACAGCTGCATAAACAGCACTAGAGCTCAACACTGTCACAAGCCATCTCCATGATCTCACGTTAACTTCCTCCGCACCCGCCTTCAACAAAGCCCGGTGGGGCGACATCCCTATGCTCACTCACACCAACTGCAACGAATGGAAAGACGACATGATTCTGATCCTGTCAGCTATGAGAGCGTACGCAATCGTCAGTGGAGAGGATGCTGAACCGCAGACACTTGATTTCGACCATGATGACAGCTATGATGAATGGAAGGCTAAGGAAGCTGAGGTTGAATCTTTGATCAGACTTTCCTGTTCCCCCGAAGTACAGTGCATTGTCAAAGGCATACGAAATAGTTGCGATATGTGGATCATACTAGAAATGAGTCTGGATACTGCCGGATCCTATATCAGCAGACAAGTCATTCTTTGCCAGTTCTGTGCTTGCCAACCCAAGGAAGGCAAACCGCCTAAAGCATACTTCACCAAGCTTAGTAACTACTGCGTACAACTGGACCATACCGATGATGCAATCACTGATTGAGATGTCTGCACCCCAATATTCACATCACTGCCATCTCAATATGCGATGATATTAATGGTCCTAAAGCATAGAAGGCCCTTACCTACACCCGAAGAAGCCATGCATGACCTCCTAGAGAAACAAAGTACAGCCAGCCGCACCTAAGAACTTGGAGATGCATCCATGTGGGCCACACTTTTCTGTCAATGTGGCGGCTACTGTGGCCGTGGTGGACATGGTGGACTCGGCGGATGCGGAAGACACGGTGGACATAGTGGAGACGGTGGAAGCAGTGGAACCGGAGAGAGCCACGAAAGTATGTGGTCCTATTGCAAAATTTACAGCCATATGTCAGATATATGCAGGAAGCGGCAATGCGCTGAGGAGGGAGGAAACACAGGTTGAACCAACAATCGCATTCATTTCCATTGTGGGCTCCAATGCCACGGCAAAGTCAATTGCATCTCCTCCAAACGTATAAAGGAGTGGTGGACGGTGAGGAAAGCCACTGCTACAGCAGATCTCGCTGCAACAGGAGACCACGATCCCTTCTGACCAACTGCTGGTGGTCTCGCTGCCACCGCTGAGGCTCCGGAGTGGGTCATTCATTCTGGAGTGTCACACAACATGTGCAATGACCACAGCAGCTTATCAAGATTCATAAAGCTCTCACTTCCTATTGTAATTGAGTTTGGAGACATCAATTCAGTCACCTCCATGTACTACGTATTTGTCGACGTCATACAAGGCTATCAAGTCGAAGCCTTCCATACTCCTACATTTCGAATTTCTCTTCTACGGATCAACCAATTGCATTTCGGCAGGCATACGACTATATTTCTGAATGGAAAATGCTCCATTACTTCGCCATCTTCCTCCAGTTTTGCCGGAAATGAAATCAATCCCATATATATCACAGTCCCCACAACCACAGTCCTATCATCGACTACCAAGATCGGAAAAAGGAGAAACCGAGACTGCTCACCTCCAGTCGAGCCTACCATCGAGTCTACAATCGAATCATCCATAGCACATATCACAGCCAAAACTTTGTCCACTCGAAAGTCTCTCACCATCACAGAGTCCAGAATATGGCACTGATGACTAGCTCATATGAATCCTGCTGCCATAAAGTCTCTAGTCAAGGGATATACAAACAATGAGTCTATGTGTACAGTCTGCATCCAGGCCAAGTACAAACAAAGGTTTATCAAGTTGCAAGTCAAGCGCACTACGAAGCCCTTTCAACTTGTACATTCGGATATGTGTGGTCCCTTCTTTACACCGACGTTTGTAGACAGTCTATATTATATACTATCCATCGACGGCTACACAAGGTACACATCCATATGGCTGCTCCCAAATTACATAGCCGAGACCTTCACCTATGCCTACCGGTCATTTCACACCCGAGTAGGCTCAATGGGATACGAGATAAAGCGATTTCGGTGCAATAATTGACAGGCAAAATTTGACATTGAGACCTTCTGGTATGTCCTCGTGGCCCACGGTCCAACATATCAGCCATGTCCTCCATACGCTCACCATAAGACTGGTGTTGCCGAATGCATGATGCATATATTCACTGAAATGGCCCGGGCGATGATGATTGACTCCCAGGCTCCAGTTCAGTTCTGGGGAGAAGCAGTTGATACCACAGTCTATCTCCATGAGAGATAACGAAATGAAGGCCTGAAAAGAAAAAATGACCGTTATAGCTATCAAGCATTGTATGAAATGCCATATGAGACACTGCATGGATTTGGAGAACCTATGCATGATGCTGATGGCAACAAGGTATCATATCAACCTTCTCTCCACAACTTATGCCGATTCAGGTGTTACGCAAGCAGACTCATCCCTGAAGTGCAATGCCGAGGCATATTCGGCCAGGGATTACAGCCCTGCCTGATGGTAGGTTACACACACGACTCAAAGACAGGGTGGAGGATATGGGATCCCAAATTCCAGTGGGTGGAAACCCAATCAGAAGTTATCTTCGACGAAGAGAGGAATACACACATGTCGTGTCAGCATGGAAGCAATGCGATCGACATGTTTGGATTACCAGAAGATGAGGAATATGTCGAAGAAATAGATACCAGAGATGAGCATCTGCGAGAGAGTCAACCTGCGCAGTTAGGTTGTCAACGTACTCAGATAGGTAGTCAACCTACGCAGATAGTGAAGAGATCCAAATCTCACATGCATGAAGCTCCTGACGAGGGAGCATAAAATGCCCACAGCCAGCGCCTCTGCCAAGAGGATCAGACTGCCTAGCTTTTGGCAGCAAATGCAGAAAACATCACCCACAGCCGGCGCCTCCGCAGTGAGGATCAGACGGCCCGGCGCTCAGCAGCAGCAATCAAGAAATCGAACCAAGTATGGCTAGCAGCTCCGGCTCCGACAATAGGGAGTCGTGTCAAACGTAGCCAAGGTACAGCCTCCGCAGAAGCATTAACGGAGATCCATACACCTACCCGGAAGCTATGGAAAGCCCTCAACGAGATCACTGGACATGAGCCATGCGGGAAGAAAGTACATCGATCCTGGTCAATGACACCTTCTCCGCTCTCAGCTCCCGGGAAACACAGCAACTTCAAGTTAAGCCGATTGGCTCTACGTGGGTTTATAAGACTAAACTTAATCCTGATGGGTCCACGAGGTAGAACGCATGGCTAGTCATAATGGGATACAAGCAGACAGACTTCGGCGAGACTTGTGCCCCCATTGGGAAGCCCAGTACATTCGGGTATCTCATCTCTCTCATCGGGAAATACGGAACCAGGTTGAATATGGACCATGTAGATGTTACCGCCTTCCTAAACCCCGAAATTGACAATGAAGATATCTACATGACTCTTCCATGAGGATGGCCAGAAGGCACCAACACTGCAATGATCGTCATCAGACACAGGAAAGCTATCAATGGTCATATACAAGCTCCACAGCGATGGCACGACGATATCAATGCCTTTCTACTCTCTCTTATGTTCACACTGTCCTCAGGTGATCCCAACCTCTATCTATGCAGCCATCGTATTAGATACTGCTGTATGTTGATGATATCTCCGTGTGATATCCGAAGGCTGCTACCAAAGCTGCAATCAAAGTCAAAGTGACACGCTCAGAGCAGTACAAGATCAGAAACATTGGCCCGGCACGCCAATTCCTCGGCATCGAGATTGACCCCAATGCAAATGGTACCGGAATCAGTCTCAATCGGAAAGCCTATATCACCACCATCATCAAACAATACGGCATGGAGCATAGTCATGGCATCTCGACCCGCATGGTTCTGAATATAGAATCAGACTTGGCTGAGGATCAGGGGGAGACGGAACTTGAAGATATCACATACTATCCAGCAGTCGTGCGATCACTAATGTATGCTGTGCTAGTAACACGGCCAGATATCTCGTATGCAGTCACCACTCTTTCTCATCACATCTTGCAGCCATTCGCCAGCTATATGAATGCTGCCAAGAGTGTCCTTCAGTGTCTCAAATCCACAGCCGATTTTTGACTACACTTCAATGGAAATGGAAATGGAATTGGCATTGGCATCGACATCGACAATAATCTCGTAGGGTACTCACATTCCGAATGGGCCAATGATAGCGCGGACTGCAAGTCTCAAGGAGGCCATGTGTTTCTCGCCAGGAATGGAGCAATCTTGTGGCAGTGTCGAAAGCATAGTCTCATCGCGGTGTGAACTCTCCAGTCCGAGTTCAGCTCCTTCTCGGAGGCCTCTAGGGAGGCGCAGTTGTTTCTTCAACCACAGAAAGAGATTCACGGCAAAGACTTTCCACCGGTGCCAATCAACTGCATCAAATAGGGTGCACTCAGCCTTATCACCACGGGGATCATCAAAGCTCGAACTAGACACATCTACGTTTGCTATCACAACAGGCGAGATCTGCATGAACGACGAATAGTCAACTACTCCTACGTACACACAGACGAAAATGTTGCAGATATACTCACCAAAGCACTTACTCTAGATAAGCATACGAAGTTCACGAAAGCAATTGGTTTATGGTAACAAGGAGGTCAATTTAAGGTTGTTTTAGTTTTCATTACGGTAATATGGATTTTCTTTGTTTATATGGATGGCCATCCTCAGGCTATGGTAGTACTCTTTCCCTGCTCACTTGCCATGCAGGGTGTTAAGGAGGCTACTATGGAAAACATTGTTAGTTTGTTTGTTTGTGTGTTAGTTTGTTTGTTTGTGTGTTTGCTCGTTTGTTTGTATGTTGTTCCTGCTCCACGGAGCATATCAAACGGGAGGAGTGTTGCATATATGGTCCATCTCCCTCACGTATGGCTTGAGTTGGGCTGATGCATAATCTCTCTCAGATGATGGTCATTCCGGGCTCAGCTGGAGATGCCAGACTGAGCTGGAGATACCAGCTGAGTGCACATGAATGCATACAAGACATGCTCCAAATATTGTAAATATAAGAACATGAATGTACCTCTACTTAGAATACCGGCATCTAGCAATCAGTACATTTCAACATTCTGGTTCGAGGAGTATAGGAATCGGGTGAGTAGATATGATACTACCTGGCAGTGAGGATCCACAAGATCTCGAACAGAGCGAGTGAGACCAAAAGTTGGGAGAGATAGAGTGTGTATTTTCATTGTATGATAAGATGAGATGGAAATGAGATGATGTCTATCTACTGCAGAGTCTGCCGAATATATACTCCCCGTCACTCTGGACACCTCCGTTACCCCTGTAGCCCCATACAACCGCCGGCGCTTCTTGAAGATGCACTTGTAGGCCATGATCGGGCGTGTTTGGAGATGAACTTGGAGACTGAAGATCGAGTGAACTCAGAGATCCAGTTGGAGGCTGTGTTTGAGCGAGTTTGGAGATGCACTAGGAGGCCAAGATCGAGTGAACTCAGAGATCCACTGGGAAGCGGTAATTGGACGTGTTGGGAGATATACTTGGAGGCCATGATCCATCAAGATTGGACCATTACATGGAGGCAGTTGATCTGGAGGCAATTGATCTGAAGACGGTCTATCTGGAGGCAGCGAATCTTAAGGCAGTGATCTGGAGACAGCAGATCGGGAGGCATGTGCGATGGAAGCTGAGACTTTATCCATTGGTTAACTCCTAATTGTGGGAATGTAGAGATTTGAGTACAACAAGGTCCGCTTAGAGCTGAGAGACTGGCTGCGAGCGGGAGAGGGTCGATCGTGGGATGATCCAGTATGCGGTGTATGCAATACTCGGTGTATGCTGTACTCGGTGTATGCTGTACTCGGTGTATCCTGTACTCGGTGTATGCTGTCCTCGGTGTATGCTGTACTCGGTGTATGCTGTCGTCGGTGAATGCTGTACTCGGTGTATGCTGTACTCGGTGTATGCTGTACTCGGTGTATGCTGTACTCCATATATGCTGTACTCGGTGTATGCTGTACTGGCTGTATGCTGAACTCGGTGTGAACCCTGGATCATGGCAGGGAGAGATAGGAAGTGATGACCAAACTTCACGGCCTTAGGTGATGGTAGAGTTGAGGATGAGAAGGAGAGAGATGAGAGGAGATGGAGCAAATCATCCTGAGCAACTGTGAATTGGAGAATTCCCTGTGCGAGTGAATTTACCATCCACGATATGGCAGGTACTAGTCCCCATCTGCCATGCAATTACAACCATACGAGGTCTTCCCAACCCAATCCGGCATGTTTGACCCCTGATTCCTCGTATCCGCTCACATCCTCCACATCGTTCTCATCTTCATCCCCTATCGCTCTCTGTCTCATCCACAACTCTGCCATCGTGGCAGAACCCAACGTTAAGCCATGTCTCTCTATCTCTCCATGCCCTGATCATGAGTTGACACCAAGTACAGCATACAGCGAGTAAAATGTACACCGAGTACCGCATACACCGAGTACAGCATACACAGGGTACAGCATACACCCAGTACAGCATCCATCGAAGATTATTTATCTTCCCATCATTCTCACGATTACGAGTCGACCGCTAAATGTAGCTTCAGCTGCCGGTGTGCCTCCAGACATGATACACTGCCATCAGCCAGCGCGCCACGAGAGCTCAATGGTGCAAGTACCTTATCTCATTCCCGTGTTTGTGAGTCAACCAACCGATGATGGAGTCTCACCACCCGGCGCGCCGTCCATCGATCCCCTCCAGGTTCTGGTTCAAATTCGCTCATTCAGGGCCGCACAAGTGTTTCACCAATCTCGCTGGAGTACGGCCTCCGAGTTCGAATGATCATGGCCTCCAAGTGCTTCCACACACGCGCTTGATCACAGCATCGAAGTTTGCCTGATCATGGACTCCTAGTGCGTCCCCAAACTCGCTTGATCACAATCTCGGAGTGCATCTCTAAGATCCCTCGTTCACGGCCTCCAAGTGTCTCTCGAAACTGCCTCACTTACGGCCTCCTAGTTCGCATGATCATGGCCTCCAAGTGCATCTCCGAACTCGCTCGATCACGATGTCGCAGCGCATCCCCGAGTTCACTGCATCATGGCCTCCAAGTCTATCTTCAAACTTCCTCGATTACAGCCTCCAATTTCGCACTATCATGGCCTTCAAGTGCATCTCCAACCTCTCTCAATCACAATTTTGGAGTGCATGTCTAAGTTCATTTGATCATGGCCTCCAAATGTATCTCCAACTACGCTAGAATAACAGCGCCAAGTGTATCTGCAAACTCGCTCGTTCACGATCTCAGAGTGCATCACTAAGTTCACCTGATCACGTCCCACATGTGCATATCCACTCTCGCTCGATCGTAGCCTCGGCGTGTATCCCTGAGTTCACCCAATCATCATTTTCAGGCGCTCCTTGAATTCCACTCAAGCACCGCCTGCAGCCAGTACCGATATACAGTCTGTGGATGGGTAGCTACATAGATAGATAGATGAGAATACAAACTGAATACATGAGGTTTGAATCTCGTTGAATGATAAGTAGTAGCTATGATTTCCAGGGGCACAAGCAGTGTTCCCAAAGAAGATGTTGTTTTCCCAGACTGCTTGACAGCGATTAGAGATGCTCCCAGCCTGGTCGTCAGCGCTCCCAGGCCTGTCGCCGGCACTCCCAGCTGTTCACAGGTCCACCCAAAGTTCTCTCTGGCACTCCGAGGTGTTCTCAAGCTTATCACAATCACTCCCCTGGTACCCCTGTGCCAGTCATCGGAGGTCCCAGTTACTCCGAAGGCCGGCCGGAATGCCCTCTTTGGGTCTGATACTCTCCTGCAATTGACGCATCTAAGTTTATACTCCGCATCCTCTCAGACACTCCTGGAGGCTTCTAGTCAGTAAAAGACATTTTGCAGATGTTCTCGGTCCCTTTCTCACCGCCCTCTGTCTCCTCTTCACCCTCGCTGTTGTCATTGTCATTGCCATCGCCAAGATGACTGCTTCCACCGCGCGGGGTTGCGGGATCCGCCCTGTTCATATCATCATTATCCTCGTCAATTATCTCATCCTACTTCAGTGGTCTCATTGCCACAAAGTTTCCTGGCTTGTACTGCCAGCACCTTGGCGGCTCAATCTTTGCCCTGGGATCATCACTACTGTACCAAGAAAATCACCCGCCGGCACTTGTAACCTTCCCAGAGCTGGTTGTCTCCCAATTTGAGTGATCAACTGCATCCCCAAACACACGGGGGTGGTCCCACCTCCAAATGTTCAATTGGTCACGGGTTTTGTCAAACATTTGACCCATATATGAGCAGAAAGCTGCCCACCACTCCCAAAATGGCGAACACCGGCTTGTAGGGTGCGGCCACATTGGCCGGAGTTGTGAACAGTGCCAAGTTGTGACTGGACCGAGGAAATTCATATCATGAAAGAGGTCCCATGCCCTTTCAGTCTTGACACCGCAAACATTGAATATCGGAATGAGTCCACGCATTTCTTCTGGGTTGAATCACTTTATGCGGTCCCGATCCAACGCCATGCATTGATCTACAGCCAATGTCGGCATTTTTGCCCTAACTGGTGCGTTCCACTTTCATTTGCGGCTTCCCTTTGGTCCCATCGCTGTCAGTGGTATACGTATCTCCATCCGAGGCATTAGCATTAAGATACAGTCCCATGTAGCGGAAGGACGCCCAGAGGGAACTTACAAAGTTGTTTAGGTTATTGGTTGTGTTTTGGAACGAGAGGCATTGTTCTCAGCAGCTCACCTGATGTCGAGATAGTTCAGGATGCTGGTGGTGTGTTTCACATGGGAGTAAAAGAGAATGGAGGTGTAGGCTGGAAGAAGGGATATATATAATCGAGTACTTGCGATTGCTTGGTTCAACTTGTTTTGTTGGTAAACGAACACAATACGGCCCAGCCTTCATCTTACACAGCCACCAGGCACCACATGAATGACAAGCCTGGAGATGAGCTTTGGTACTTGCGGAGAGGAATGTTTATGACGCAACGCGATGCTTTTGCATCACACACAACTGATACCGCTCAGATCTCGTGCATCTCGGAGTAAACTTAGTAGATCTCAGGTTGTCCCAACTGTGCAACCATCCAACATGCCTAGAGGTGGAAAAAGCACACGCAACTGATGTCATAGAATAGAGAATACATTATTGTTTGGTTTGCGATGCTTTTAGCTGTGCCAAAGGAGGATTTCCACAGCACAGCTGAAGATATACACAATCGATGGTGCGAAGTATTCTGCCAAGAATGAGTGCAATAGTATGATAATGGCACCCAGAAGGCATAAACACCCATCAAGCAGTGCAAATATACCTTCAAACTTTGCTGTAACATTGAATTTCAATGCTGAGTTTGATCTGCTGACAGTTAACCCCATCATTGAAGGCTTTTCAGGGGATCTCATCCCCGAGTATTGTCACGGTTGAGAGTCTAGCGCAGTCTATACTGCGCCTACCCATCATGTGGAATACCTCCCCGGTCGCTCAAGTAGGAGTCTACCGTGCCCGCCATTGCGTATGCATCCGGAGGAAATGTTCCCTACGTTCTTAACGTTGAACATGTATATCGGACTATGCATTCCTATTGCTCACTCCGTGACACTACTCCGGTAGTACGAAATGTTTGAGGTCTTGCTAATCGTCAGAATCAACACCAGTGTGGGCCTTTGGGGAATGGTCAACTTCCCCCTGCTAATAGATGCGTTCCCATACCAGCTGGCGAGAGGGATTCCTCTGAAAGAGGGAGTTCTGTAGCCTCTATAATTCAAGGTCCGAACTCCACCCTGTCATCTTCGCAGAACAATTCTTGCGTTGCAGATATCACTCAGCGTGTGACTTTGACCCCGTGCACTACACAGCGACGGTCAATAAATACTCCAACCACCACGCCCGGTACAAGTACGCATTGCACACCAGCGCCCGGAGGAGCTTCACAACCAGACTCAACACGTCGCGTTGTATCCAGTCCCGCCTCCGGCATTGCTAGCACTCCCACTCCTCTCAGTGGTCTTCAAAACATGCCTACCCCCATCCCTAATCCACAAGCCCGGACGATCATTACAAATCCACTGTGAATGTGAGCTACAGAAAGGAATCAGAGACACAGGCAATGGTAATTGCAACTGCAGGCAGTGTCTACGCCTCGATCGATGGTCTGCGGCAGTTATAGCATCCATCGATTTGGTCACTCAGACATGACGCATCTTGTATTGTCAACAGGTAGACTCCTCGAGCTCCACATGCGGAAGAGACGGCCGTTCGTGAGTGCAACCAACTTGGACACAGTAAGTTATGCAACGCGACCCGTTGCCAAAGCATTAGCTGAATCCCCACACTGGCTGATTAAAGAGACATACTGGAACACCGCTATGCAGCAAAACAACATTTGGTCCATAGCATTTGAGGCACGCACAAAGGAGATCTTGAAAGAGGTAGGCTGAAGCAACAGCCCACGTTGGGTAATACATGCTGAAACCAGTACCAGGTTTAATCACCAGTTGATATTGTTAAGTCCTATTTCATTCAATCAGCATGGGACAACATAGCAGAGCTTTCTGATCTCCACTGCTTTGAATCTGACGCAGAGCGTTTGGAATTCATTGATTCCCTTCATGCAGACAATAAGAATTTTTTTCCTGTAGCAGAGTGTGTTGAAGGTGGTGTATGTGGTCCAAAAACAATGCAGAGAGAGTTGAAAGTGGCGAACAAATTGCCAGCATTCACTTTACTTGCTGGCAGAAGCAATCCCCTGGTGTATCCAAAATTAATATTCTCATCGCACGAATAACCACAGTAAGTATGCTGATGGATTTCATAATTCCATGATTGACAACAAGGATGGTCATGTCCTCTCATCACTGATCATGTTTACCTGCACTGCGTTGTGCCATGCTCTCCTGGGGAGGCAATAGAACAAAGATGTTCATCCGAATGCTGCCAAGTAAACGCTGAAAGCAGACAGACCTGATCTCGCGAACTACTTCAACTACAACAATCTCGATGGTAAGATCTTATCCTGCTGCGCTGCAACAGGTAGCTCGGTGTTAACCTCGCCTGGCGTTGCTGACAGGTATACATTGTTGATGAATACATCGAACACACTACCGGAGAGCTACCAACAGAGGGCGTATAAAAACACTCTTGCCACATTCAAGTGTCAGATCAACCAGGTGGCGAACCCAACACCTGCCGTGGTTGTCAGCGTGGAAGCAGCGCATAATGACAATGCTATTCTTCTCGATCATTTGACCTCCGAAGTCATGAAAACATAAAAAAAATATCGCGCTTAAGCAGCCTGAGATCGGGAGCACTGTCAGCAACAGCCCAGTAGACAACAACCGGGCGGATGAGGAACTACATTTCAGGATGCCAGGGGGCAGCGGGTATTACAAATTTGAAGGTGACGAAAGTGACAAGCGCAATGGCATCCCTACCATCAGCCAGCAATGAGAGGCCGCAACAGAACTCAAGAGATTTGAACTGCAAACCAGGGATGTGCACGGGTATGAGGGCGAGGATGGCGACAATGCAGATGCGGATAAGGAGGACGAAGCATCCCAAGCCATCGATGGATCAATGCAGAATGTGGCAGACTGAGGGCATAGCAGGTTGGACGATGGAACCAGTGATGTTGATGGGGAGGAGGGCAAGGATTGCGATGATGCGGATGCGGATGAGGAGGAAGAAGCATCGCAAGTCGATGATGGATTAACACAGAATGTGCAAGACAAGGGGCATACTGATAGAGGGTGTGAAGATTGGACAGTATATTTGCGACCTGTAAAATACGATAATGGCGATGCAAATGCAATGGCAAATGATGCATCCCAAGCGAATACTGAATTTTAATAGGTGACAATATCTCAAAGCTAAACATATTTGGGGAGAGTGCGGCATCCGATACTATATAGCAATAGCGGAGAGGTAAAATGTGGCCCTCAGCCAGAAAAAGGCATGAACATCGCCAGGCTTTGTGTCAAAGGCTACAGCATAACTGCAGCCCCAGCGTAGTGTGTAACACACGTGTCGTTTTGATGGTGTGTATATGTCACCACATTCCGGGAGCAAAGTAGAGGAGGTACGAATGCAAGCGGATGTGTGAATTCCTCCATCAGAGGGTATGAGGTTCGGTCAGAGCCCTCAGAGCCGTCTGGATCACCCGGGTGTTTCTGACAGATACTAGCGTAGTTGCTGATGTGAATATTTCATTTGGTTTAATACAGATTCATTTGCTTTTTTTGTAAATTCTAGGAATCATGGCAAGCTGTATACACACAATTCTGGCACTCTGATACTATACTGCTGTGTGCAGACAGCTAACACTGTTTAGTCACTGATAATATCTTACAGTATACTTGATCAGTATGATAAGAACAGCACAAAATATACATGGACTGGGATGATCAGTATCCATTATTCTTTTGAACAAGGTATTTACCTCTTACTAAAGTATCAGTATGCAGCCCTGATTTCAGAAGTGCTTCAATCAACAGAATACTGACTACATAGTCATGTTCAGACTTAGACTCCCAGATGCTAAAGTCAGTTTAGTAGTACAGGCCAAGTCAATTCAGTTCAGTCTTGAGAGACAATTTCAAATTATTATAATTGCTCTGTTCGTCTGCACATAACCAGTAACTCCAGCTGATGCTGTATATTCTATCACTTTATTATAACTTCAGTTCAAAACCCTTCAAACTTCAATTGATTTGAATGCTGACTAAATTTTATGTTTTGGTATCCAAGTACCATTTATTCATATACCCTTTACAATGTCATTCATGTCAAGAAGGTTTAAATTGAGGGAATTTAGATGGCAGTCTCTGCTCTGTGACTGAGTAGGTGACTAGCAAAATCTGCCAGCTATTTGTGCTTGTATATAACATTTGCTAATGAATCTGAAGCTGCCTAAGCAGGTATCGGCCAACATTGAGATTCACAATTGCATTATGATTGACACTGTCATGAAGTCCCAAGTCAATGGAAGATTGCTTTGGAGAGTACAAGTGGCAGTCAGAATAAGGTGATCCATTATGTACATCATTCAGATTCAATTGTGAATATACTTTCAGACTTAGTGCAGCTCAATGCTATGGAACTTAGTGGAGTCATTCATTGGCCTACTGTAATATAAAGTTTTACTTCAGATTAACATCATATTATACCTAGCTTTTTACCTCAATATTGAGATTACGTGAACTCTGTGGCAGTAAGACTTACTATGAATCGTTAATTGTATCATATGCTGTCTGGTAGATATTAAATGTAAAATCTAAAAGTGTGTGAGTATTTATGACCTATTTGCTAGCATTCTTGGCATGGACTAGAACTTGTCTTATTTAGATTGCCCCTGAATCTTCATCATATATTAGCATTCTGTTTCTACCTCTTATGCTTGTTTTAAACACCAAGGCTATCTCCCTCATACATTGACTTAAACATTGTTCTGAAATTCCTTACCAGATACAAACTAGTTGAAGACATAAAAGTGACATTATACACAGAAAATTGACTTATACTCCACTAACATAGCTGAACATCACTACAGCTACAGCATCCCATATACATAGCATATCCTTCTGACAAATATACCATATATATGGATTCATATTTATCCCCAATCAATGACAAACTCAGTTTGCACTGTTTAGTTCAACAGCCATCACTCAAATGATCTCAATACTCTGCAGGTTGTGCAAAGTCGCAATGTAGCAACAATTCCCTATGGCATGTTCACCACAAATGGTCTAACATTAAGAATATTTGCTGCCACCTGCAAAGGGTGATGCAGTGGTACCCACAATTTAAACATTTCTGAGATATCCATTCAGTTGGCTGCGAGGATTATTTAATATATGAACTACATCAATTCCATACGTTCTGAATGTTTCGCTGCTTTAATTGTATCTGTATTGGCTTAAACTGACCTTCAATTCATGTATTAATAGTGTTCAAGATATCAGATTTTACCATAGGTTTTGGAAATTAGACATACATCTATTCTGTTATGTTGTAAACATTGTAAATCTGAACAATTGATGGGCATTCATGAAAAAAATTGGAACCGCAGACATCACTTCTTTCAAATTCTTACATTGGTTGTCCCAGATTGCAATCTGTTTGCCTGAGAGTTACTTCCTTTGACTACTTGCCCATTATTTCACTATACTTAATAGCAAATTTACCGTTATATACTACTACTCTACATTTCCCAAGCCTGTCTGTATTTTATCAACATGATATTAATGGCTAGCAAGGCAAATAATGATTATTTACACAAAAATGAAAAAGTGTACATTGAGTGTACCCGCAATCAAGAACAAAGTAAATAATCGTCATACATTAACATTTCGTCTTGTGAATCTTCCTTCATACATTGCTTAGCAGTTAACAACTCTCTGCCATCTCATCAATTTGGCATGGTAGGGTAGTTGATATACTGATACAGATATTTACATTCATGAAGGTGAGGTTTCGAGAGTGTATGCCTTTAGATTTGATATCGAACACAATGACTTTTGACTATCAACAGGAGGTTCTACTTAATGGCTAGGCATGCTGTGATAAGACATTTCAAACCATCAAGGTGCCACTGCTGAAGAAATGGAGTCCTGCTAATATTGTAATTAGTCGCTATCCACCAAACAATTCCTTGAAACCAGCAGGTGTAATGGCACCACCATGGCTGGTAGGTCAACTCCCAACTCTCAATGTATTATAGAATGCTGTCCTTGCACTAATCGAGATACATACTCAACTACTGTCTAGTGCACACCCGAATTTTACATAACTCAAAGCCAGTCGAAATCAGAATAGTTACCTATATCAATGTGATGCTTGACAAATTCCCACAAAGTTTTTGAAGACAATAGTGTTCATGAAGACATCATGGACAGTATTGTCAAATGAAATATACTCGATCATCAATGAATCATGAAAGCTGATATCTCATGCAGCAAATTTTCTTTTTAAATTTGCTGCCACTGTGGCATGTAAACCATTGGTGTGTCAATTATGTGATGATTCTACAATTAATGTATATCTGCAAATACAAGAAGCTGTAAGTGTTATAGTGTGTTTAATACTCCTCGATTTGACTTATAATATTGACACAATTCAATATATATGATGTGTATACTGATAATTGCAACTATTCAAGAACAATTAGGAAATAGAGTTAATTAGTTTGTTATTTGTATTGACCAGATTGATTTGGACTATGTGACCCAGCTTCAGATCGGGATGAACCATCAACAGTTTAGCGGTGTGCATTTCACACAGGTTATTGATAATCAAAACTCAGAGTTGATCTAAATACAAGTACCGGATGTAATTTCCAGCTGTTGATCCGTCCCACCATTTGGTTGTAGTACTACCCTGCCTCATCTCAGTTCTGTCAACTTATCCATATGTATACATTAAATCTTACAGCTGCGAATATCCATGGTAAACTGTGTAAATATGTGATGACAAAGAAGGCTACTGTTATGTGATCTCAAGCTGAATATGAAGGTAACTATTGCTCTCTCCATGATGTTCACCATTCTGAAGAAGCCAGTATTCTCATCAAATACCGATTTGTAGACCAAAGCATGTTACTACTATTTTTGGTGCTTTTCTATTGAAATATGGGCTGCTTAATGCTTGTCAGCACTCTATGGTGTAGAATTGCACTTCAATAATTCAATCTATGTACCTTGACTACCATCCATAGACAAGTTCTCGAATCAATACTCTGTATCTGGCGATCATCTTTTACTTATAAAGTAATTCTTTTTTACCACAATATATCATATTGTTTTTCTAACTGCATTCTGCTATACAGCTAGCTAAAATATTATTACCACTTTCTTACAAATCTTAATTTGAGCTAAATAATATCAGAAGGCAATTCTGCCTCCTTGAGCAGAATTGCATTATCGGTAAATGCCAGCAGCAACTTCAACTACTTCAGACTGTTGAGTGATTGGAAAATCATGCATTGGTTGTCTCTGATAGGTGCAGAGATATTGTGGATGACATTGACAATTTGTTGAGTTGATATCATTCAATCTATTGGTAGCATATTGAATTGATTGAGATAGTGTTTATTAGGTAATCAGTTGCCTTTGACTGTAGTTCCATATAGTAGCAATTCAAAAATACAATGTTGATAAAGATGGTGGCTAGTATAGTATATTGTATAAGTTGTTAATAAATAATAATCAATAGTTGATAGTTGCTACAGAGGGTACTTAAATCCTCCTGTATGTCCTAATGGTTTTATATAAAGCCTATACCCTTTGGAACAAAGTTCTCCAAAAATACAGACATTGCTCCAAATATGTTTAGGATTGCCACTTTGGTTGACTCACAGTTGCATGAGTTTCTAAAATTCCCTCATGCACTCAAACATTTACAGAAACATATGTTGATCACTTCTAAAGGTTCATAGTAACTCAAATATATTTCACTAATGCAGTAACATTGCATCACCAGTCATATTCATTTTGTGGGGGGAAAGGTTACTCTACTTTGGGAATTTTGAAGTCTAAAAATTCATTTGGTAATGATGTTGATTTGTTACTTCTGTAAGCTCCACAGATATTCATCACTCTCATATAATACATTGAAGATATTCCATCTACTGTTCTGACAATTCTGCAGATGGAAAAGATAGACTCTATGTGTATTTTGCCATTTATCAGTTTCAGATAGTAGATTTAGAACTAGTGCAGAACAAATATAGTACATGCCTGAAAGTGTAAGATATATCAGTATCTAATCCAATCTATCAAGTCAGATCCCACCACCAGTTTTGTTCAGTATCTACACAATGTCATTCACATTGTTGCCAGATAGATATACTTATTTCACAGTGGCAATATTTTACCGTTCTGATATAACAGAGAATAAATTGTAGCCAGTATTCTGTTACTCAATGGACTTTGAAATATCACTCACAAGGTATATCGTTGGATATCCACAGTATATTATGAGCTGTTTAATAGTTTTCTGGAGCTCTGACATCTCTATAGTCTCCCACCAACCTTCAAGTTTGAACAACTGCATTAATATATTCTGTCTAAACTGCTTCCACTAATTCATCACAATATAATATTACCACTCTGATGATACTCTGTAAGTGCTCCTGATAAATAATCCTCCTGATTGTTGCTACTTCCTTAACATCCAATATATATGCCTGACAACTCTTCCTCATGTTGGGGATCTGGATTGCCACACTGTAACTCTGTACACCCCAAGCAGTATTTCTCTTAACTATTTATTTGGTGAATCCACTGCTGAAACCTCTTGCCATTGTCCCGAAGTTCTTCAATAGTTTTTCCTCCTAATCTCAATACCCTTGAACCAATCTCTTACTTATATTCAGTGCCACCTAGAGAATATCTAATAGCAATCCCATTGTTACCTTCTGTCAATTAGAGTACAACAATATGGCAGCTGCTATGTTGGCCATATCAAGGTATATCAGAAGTTGTGTGCCTGTTGGTAGAGTAGTTCCTTCAGTCCCATGTTAAAGAACTTCATTTAATGTAAATATTGCCCTGATTACTAATTTCCATATTGGATGAATTTCTGGTACTCACTGTTGTTCCACTTTGGCAGCAGCAGACTTGGACAGATTCTGCTCAGAAAAAGTAACCTGTATTATATTGAATTGTTGAGTGCATTGTTAAGTACTTAGAGGAATAGATTACAGTGATGCTATTAGCTAACAAGTAGCAATAATTGACAACAAACCTACACTGCTTGCATCACATTGTGTTAAATACTGTGTCTGCTGCAGTTTGACAGTTATCGTTGGATTGGACAACAACAGTTGCATAATTCACTGAATGGAATGTAATGAATAATGAAATCTCGATTTGCCACATGGAATATTATTCAATATCTGAAATTGCATAGAAATGTAATCAATGCCAATATATCATGGGACAAATTGGAATCAATTCTCAAATTAACCATGAACATATATAGCTATCTAGTATATCTAATGCTTACTTAATAAGTTCTAAACTAATCCCAGGAGAAGCTAAGGTAAGTTGTCAGATTACCAAAGCCAAATGTTATTGGAGAGCAGACATTGCTATAACTGGTTACAGATAGGGGGAATACATTGAGTGTACAGAACATTAATAAAACAGTTTTGCAATAGCTCCAGGTAAATATCCTAATCTGTTGAAATATCAATTTGTTCAAGTATTCAATTCTCCAGCAGGACATCTGTACAAACTTCACATATTGGATATAAGCTATATGACTCTTAAGCAATCAAGTGTTCTTCTGGATATTTTCTGACATAGGCAGCCAACAGAGGATAATATTGTCACTACAGTTGATTAGAAAAGTTCCATTTTCACTCAGAATTAGTGATGAAAAGATTTCCCAGTGGGGACAGTACAGTATCAACCAATAGTGCCATGCTGTATCAGTATTGGTAGCAACTTTTGGGTGACAACGGATGTGCTCATTGTAGTTCCAGATGAGCTTTCAAGATGTGCAGCAGATATCCAATCAAATATTGCTAATTGTCAGATACAGCAGCCATGCATGTTAGTTTCCGATATAATTTGTACATTGAGTATTGTCAGATGGGGAAATGACTAGCACATTGAATATCCCAGAAGCAAGTTGATTCTGCATATCCTACTGCCAAAAACCAGGATTCATCTCACAATATTTCTGGTAACCCACCATGTCAGCAAAGTATACAGATTCAAAACTGCAGTCTGCCTTTAATTGGAGATAACCAATTTTATACAGTGTATATTGAAAAATATTTTTATAATATATGATTCTGAAGATGTGTAAATCATTTTCTATCATGCTATACTTGCCGACCTTGCAATCAACTGAGCAGAGAAGTATGCAAAGTCCATCTGCAAATTGCAAAAATTTGATTATGAAAGTTGGCCAGTCCATGGCACAGATTAGATCCATCCAGATTGTTATTCATTGGGCAGATAACTGAGCCTTATAAATGTCATGTGTGGAGTGTAATCAATATTCTGAGTAAATGTTGCATTTATTATATAATCTTGTTGTGTAATATATATATTCCCTTCAGAATTGACCTCTCTTACTACTGCTTCACAACTGGTTGAATTTCATGCATCAAAGGTAAACAGCAGACGAGACTCCAGATTGTGAATCAATTCTTTCTGTGCAGACTCCATATGTTATGATATTTCAGATACAGTGTCAATGGGAAGATGAATGGATATCCAGCTTGTTAATTACGTGTTATGTGTACTTTCAAAAGTCGATGCATAATGGCTAGGTGTAATTGCAGCCTGCAGATAATATATTTTCAGTTTGTAATAGTCTCTTATTCAACAATATTTACCATATTCTTTACTACAAGCCTCTATAAAGTCCTAATTGATTAATTTCTTGTTCTAGAAAAACCATGTAACATGTGTCAAATGTCTATTGACCACACTCTACATTATGTTCCAATGGGTGTACTAGTTATAACAAATCATAATGATGATATGGAGTGTAATCGATTATACCTATATTTGGACCTAGGTAATCATTGGCTGATTGTAAGTTAAATCAGATTAGCATATCAGTTTTGCAGCTGTAGTACACAATACCAAATTCAATGGAGAGGACTAATAGAGTTCCATTGGTATATGTAGTGTTCACAACGGGTCTGGGTAACCCGCCAGCGGTCAGGGTTTGGCCCGGAAAGATGGTTCGGTTCGGATCTAGACTCGTCCGAAAACCCAACCTGCTCTGTCTTGGTGGGGTTGTTACCCAGACCGGACATAAATCCGCGTTTTGTTGGCTGGGTCTACTATACTCCAGAGCCTCATTTTCCTGAACTCGGATCTTTGGCTCCAACTAAGTATTTGAGTTTTGATCATATCACAATATAATATATACGTAAAACATGCAATTTTAGATGCTCTTTCACCTCCCATTCTTCAATTGGCGATCCAATCAATATTCGTTGAGGCACGTCAAAAAACGCCCAATTCTCGGCGTTATTTCGCAATAACTCAACAAATAGTGATCGGATTGCAAATTGAACAATGGGAAGTGAAAGAGCATCTAAAACTGCATCTTTTATGTATATATCATATTGTAATACGATCAGAACTCAAATACTTAATTGGAGCCGAAGTTCTGAGTTTGCGAAAATGTGGAACCGGCCAAACAATGGAGGGCGCGGTGCCATTCCATTTTGTGATAGGGTGAAACCTGTTGCAACGGTTCCTGTTCGGTTCCAACCTGTACTCGGAACCAAACCGCCAATTCGGAACCATTGCTAACACTAGGTATACGTTTTCTTTATTTACCGTAATATATTATATTCCAATCCACATATGTTCCACTGAGACACATGAACACTGAAGAGCAGGTTTCTTGTGTTGAACACAGGAATCTGGTTATATATATGATTTTTCACATACTGCTACCTATCACAAATATTAGACTTACTATATATCTCTGTTATTAAATGGCAATATCTGTTAGACTTATTCTCAAGTGTTGAACAACAGATAAACAGAATCGATTGTCTTCATTCATTGAATATGTAAGTTTCCAAGTTGCCAATATTTCCACTCAATTAGTGTTAGAAACAGATTAGACAGTCTGCTCTTTTCCGCAGTAACAATTGTTGATAAATTTGTTCATGGTGCGAAGACAACCATGTTTTCTCATCAAGCTCACCAGATGAAAACACTCTTGTTTCTCCACTTACATGTCTTTTATTAAATAAAGTTGCACAAATGTACTCATATATTCAATATACAATAGCTGTAGTATAACATGTCATTTATCTTGATATAGATCTTAATGGTTTCCTAGATATAATATATGACATTAGTTCACACAACAACTGGAAGTCATAAAGCTCATAAAGATGAGTGGGTATTTCAGCGTCTACTTGATTAATGTAATGAAATATTCGAGATCATCAGGCAATGATTGAAGTGTTTCTCCACCCCAGGATTTCCTCAATCGAAGGAAAACTTCAACACCGCTGTACATAACCATATGCATGGAATGTGGAAGTGATTCAGTTTACTAAAGGCCTCTGCAACCTCCAAATTTATCAGCAAAATGAAAAATGGTTTGAAAGTGACAACTGAACAACTCAGCAACTCTGAACAGCCACACCGATCCTTCCAGATGCTCCCAGATTTTCCCAGATAGGCTGAGTGCAAAGCGATGAGCTCTAATGTGCTCCAAGACTACTTCACCAGTGCACCTAAATGATCCAGAAGTTGTGGAACAGAATACAAGAATACCCGGAAGAATGTATAGTTGTCTTCAAAATGCTACAAAATCAAACTATGAAAATGTGCAAATTTCGGAGCTATTGGGAGTATTGGACATGTCTCCAAAACTATGCCAGTGCATGTCAAACCTGGAGCCAAACTCTCCAGGTGTAATTATTATAACCTTTATATCAAATAGTACAATTCAATTAACTATCTTCCTCCTGCACACCTTGATTCAGGCATTGTAACCGAATATCCAGTCCCGTAGGTATCTGAATCCACATGATTATTTTCAAGCCATACACTATCAATCCTATCTGATGCAGCATTCTCTCACACCAAATGTACCAATCCAACAATTTCTCCAACAGGTGAAATATGCATCATTTCAGTCTGTTTGACAACCCAGATGAACCTGTCGACACAATCAGGCCAACAATGCGGATTATTGTACTTTGTTAGAATCACAGCTGCATATTCTGGAGCTTGAGGATGTAATATCCATTGTTGAGTCTTATTGCACCTCTTAGAAAAGGTTGATATGGTTTTTCCGGTGGGCAGGTGCACCTCAAATTGGTATATCTGATTTGGTGGAGTCCAGCAACACTATCATACAGGCAAAGGAGGAACTCAGCATTGGAAGGTGTATTTGCGGTCACTTTCTGTATATTGGACCCAGATGTTATGAGATTCAGGCATGATCCCTTGGTTAGCATCAGTTTATTCTACCTTGCAATCAAGTGCCTGACGCTCCTCAGATGCAAGGCAGTGAAATGGCTGATTGTAGTACGACTGTAATGGCAGTCATGATTAGGTTCTCGGCAATGGCACGGACGTGTCCAGGGCCGGGTAACCGCAACCTCATATAGACGACTCACAATCTCTCTGAGATCACCAGCGATAATCTTACCTATCTACTACTCTATTATACTACCACATCCACGTGTGCAACCGTATCCTTCCATATACTCACATACGCGGCCATATACGGATATACGGCCTTACACTATTATTGCTCTTAACCGATTCGATACGTTTTGGTTACGGGATCTCGCAATTTACTCATTTCGACGTGTCGCCACAAAATAACGCGTTTTATCAATAAATATGCCTTCAAAGAAGTTTGCTAGAACTCAATTGTGCGTCGCTGACATCCATGACAGTGATGACACTCTGCAGACAGCGGCATCGATAGGCGAACGCGCTACTCCAGCAGTTTTACCGGAGGCCGAGATTGATAATGACAATGATCTCGACAATGACCTCGGAGATCAAGGAGACGAAGATAGCCCGATCGACAACCATATTGGTGATCTGCGTTCCCAAATTAATGATGAGGATCGTCTAGACGTGGCGACTCAAAACCGGTTGATGCTGGAAATGCTCCTCGAAAATCAAGCCCAGTGGAAAGCCGAACAGAAACTCGAACGGGAGAGGATGGCGGCCGAACGGGAATGAATGGCTGCTGAACAGGATCAATGGGCTGCCGAACGCGCCGAACGAAGCATCGCTGGCCCAAGACCGAATATCTACAGGATGGTTGCCCCTGTACGGTACTGCGGCGGTGCGAAAGAGCTGGACCAATTTCTGGACACGTTACGCTCAAATTTCAACTCCCACGGCCACCTATTCCCATGCGGTGGACCCGATCACGTCAAATACACGATCTCTCTTCTGGACGCCTGGAGCAATCACCAAAACCCGGCACTCAGACAGACGGCGATGACAGACCCTTCGGAATGGGTGGGCGACTTATCTGTGGAATCCGGCCCATGCCTACAAGACTTCAACCTCATTTCACAGGAGATAGCCAAGGTTTATGGGGATAAGATTCGACGTCGCGTGGCGGTGATTACGCTCATGCAGAAATAGATACAACTTCCACAAGAATCGGTCAGAGCCTATGCGAATCGTGTGAAAGCTAATCGGAGACAGGCTGGGTGAAATCTACAGAAGCATGAAGAAGTCCTCTACAATATTTCCTGGGCAGGCCTCCGCAACTTTCTCAAGAACAAAGTTGGAACGATGACGCCCGCCTGCGGCAGACTTGACACCTTGGACGAGTTCTTCGATTAGCCCGCGGCCTCGGAAGTTACACATGTTGAAAACAAGAAGCCACCGCAGCAGCAACAACAGCAGCAGCAACAGCAGCAGAAACAGCCTATGGACTCATCTTCCAAAGGCGGCAAACGAGGCTACTGGCCATCCATCTCCGAGCCAGCCGACACCACCGGTGGCGGCAAGTCCGGCCAATCGGGAACAAACATCCACGGCAAATCATGCGGGGGAGGACAATTGTCAGGCTTACCGCCAGCACCATGGGTCCCAACAGAAATCTTCGAAATCTGACGTGTTACCGGCAACTGCTTACGATGCGGATCTCCGAACCATAAGGCGAGCTTCTGCCCTGAATACTCACGAGGAGGTAACCCACCACAGCAGGACCAGATATTAGCTCCAAATAGGGACGGAAGACACCAAATCATGCGACAGAAGTCTTTCGACAATCAACAGCCAAAAAACTCATAGGCCTCTCTCGGCATCTGGCCCGACGGGAGAGGTTCGACGAGGTGGAATTGGGTTTAGAGAGGTTGGCAATGCAGACTTTGATGGCGACGATGGACAGCATACAACCGCATCGGATTGCTTTGAAGTCAAGGGTCTTGATGGAGAGCCCAAAAGATCACATGTAAAGTCAGTACTTATGCGGCACATCCAGACCAGACACGTCCCATATTATTCACGAGGTTTTTATAAGAGATGGAAGAGCGGAAATGCAACGAGTGCGAGCTCTCTTCGATTGCGGCGCGACGAGCATCTTTATGACATCGACACTGCGAAAACGGCTTGGCCTAGCGGACGAACCAGCATACGTCACTACCCGAGGCCTCAACGGCCACGTAATGGCTCATGTGAGCGAGAGTCGAAAGACAACGTTCACGGTTCAGTATATGGAGCACTTATCACCGGTTCAAGAATCGGAGGTGCTAGTTGTGCCCATGCGGGCTTACGACTTAGTTTTGGGATTGCCTTGGTTCCAGTCCAGGAATCCTGATGTCGATTGGCAAAGCGGTCGACTTTTGGCTCTGCGAACCCCAGGGGGAGCGGAAGTGGTGGCAGTGGACTGTGTAGACCATCAGGGATGCCCCGGGAATGCACCAGGATCTACGGCTATGGAGGAGGCGTGTTCCGAAGGAGGCGGCGGTATCCCAGATATCCAAATGCTCGGAGCAACTGCCTTTGACGATCTACTGGCCAGTGAGCAGGTCGTCGGGATATTCTGCCTAAGAGTGGGAGATTGTACAGGGCTGCTGGGAGCGACCGTGGAAGGCATCACTGATGGTGAGTGAGATAGGGCCCAGGCGCTGGACGGGCGAGCAGGGAGCAGCGGTGGCAACAGCTAGAAGAAGGTTCCCAAGGGTATACTCGTGTAAACGTTGCCGGCTTGCCGAGACACGAAGGGAGTACTGGACGGCGGGGCTTGGCCCTATTGTGGCGAACTGTTTTCAATCCGGGCTCCTGGATATTCCTTCATAGCGCTCCATATCTATTATGAATTGAGAACTAGCGTGTGCAGATGGAGCCGGCACAACAACAAAGATGGTGCCTACAGATGATGGAAGACATATCCCGGCCATATACGGAGAATTCGTGGAGGTTTTCAGCAAAGATAAGGTGGAGACACTCCCGCCGCATCGGTCAACCGACCATGCAATTGACTTGGAGCCCGGCTATAACTTGCCATATGGGCGGATTTACAATGTATCAGAGTTCAAATTAAGGACGCTAAAGGCTTACATCGAGGCAAACCTAGCAAACGGGTTTATCCAGCGATCATCATCGCCGGGGGCGGCGCCAATCCTCTTTGCAAAGAAGAAGGATGGAGGGTTAAGGCTTTGTGTTGATTACCGCGCGCTCAATCTAGCGACGGTGAAGGATCGGTATCCCCTTTAGGTAATCTCAGAGATGCTTGACCGTGTGCGCGAGGCCAGGATATTCACGAAGCTGGACCTCCGCGGTGCCTCTAACCTCATCCGGCTCAAGGAAGGCGATGAATACAAGACGGCTTTTCCAACGCATTACGGCCAATTCGATTACCAGGTCATGCCATTCGGTCTAACAAAGGCACCGGCTACGTTCCAGTCTTACCTCGATGATTGCCTACGGCCATACATTGACGACTTTGCGGTATGCTACCTTGACAACATCCTTATCAATTCGACGAACGGGAAGGGGCATGAGGAGCATGTGCGCAAAGTGCTGCAGCGACTGAAGGAATTCGGCCTCTATTGCAAAGCCGAGGAGTGCCAATTTGGAGTTTTGGAAGTCGGTTTTCTGGGGTTTGTTATCACTCCCAAGGGTGTCGGCATGGAATCGGACCCGATCTCCACAATCGAGGACTGGCCGACACAAACTCAATTAGAGATGTCCAGGTGCTCCTCAGATTCACGAACTTCTACCAAAGGTTCATCCGGAAATATGCCAAGGTGACTCTTCCGCTTACAGAACTACTAAAGAAGGCACATAAGTCTGGCGAGCCACCGAGAGGCAGACCTCGACACCACAAGTCAGAAAACTGCGGTAAAGTCAGATGGGAATGGCTGCGGCAAGCCGAATTGGAATTCCGGAAACTGAAAAGGACCTTCACCGAGGCACCGATCCTGCAACATTTCGATCCGGCCAAGCCGATCATTCTCCAAACGGACGCTAGTGGATTCGCGATTGCGGGCATTCTCAATCAGTACGATGGTTTCAGGGTTCTCAGGCCGGTCAATTTCTACACCTGGAAGTGCTCTTCAGCCGAACAGAATTACGACACTTATGATCGGGAGCTATTGGCCATCGTGGAAACACTAAAACAGTGGCGACACTACCTCGAGGGCGCCAATCACAAGGTTTGAATTCGGTGTGACCACAAGAATCTCGAATACTTCCAGACATCGAAAGTGCTCTCCAGAAGACAATCCAGGTGGTCAGAACCTCTGTCGGCTTACGACTTTGTCATCGAGCACCTGGAACGTAGCAAGAACCCGGCCGACGGTCCGTCCAGACGGCCCGACTACAAGATCGGCTACGAAAGGCCTGTGGCACGACTATTGGCAACCGTCTCAGTGGAACCATACGACGACCTCATGCCAGCAATCATCCCAGCCCAGGCTTCCGACCCGTTGGCTGCCGACGTCTCAGCGAAGCTAGTTGACAGGCCAGTTGCAGATGGCACAGATACTGCGGGAGAGGAAAGCCAATGGAAAGTCGTCGCGGGAGCCTTGACTTACGAAGAGAGGATATTCATTCCAGCGGTCGATTCTCTACGCGGAAAAGTGATGAGACTATTTCATGACAACCCCAAGTCCGGTAATTTTGGAGATCTTAAGACTACTGAGCTGGTATCTAGGGATTTCTATTGGCCAGTAATGGACTCACATGTACGTATGTATGTCAGCGGCTGCGAAGTATGCCACCAAATCGAAGCACCTCGGCACGCCAGGCACGGGATCAACATGCTCTTGGAGATACCATGACGGTCATGGGAAGGTGTCACGATGGACTTCGTCACTGACTTGCCAGAGTCAACGGCATCGGGCTACACCGAGATTCTCGTTATCGTGGACCGACTGACAGAGATGGCAATCTACTTACCGTGCCGGAAGGATATCGACTCACCGGAATTGGCCCGGCTCTTCTTTGAACACGTCATTTGCAAGGGGGACGTCGCAGACAACATAGTTACAGATCGCAGCACCCAGTTTACAAGCCGATTCTGGACCCGGGTATGTTCTCACTTGAGTACGGACCATCGGCTCTCGACAGCCTTCCATCCACAGACAGACGGGCAGACAGAGCATCAAAATCAGACGATGGAGCAGTATCTCCCGGCTTTCTGCAACTACGAGCAGGACAATTGGGTTGAACTCTTACCGCTAGCCGATTTCGCTGACAATAATGCGATACACGCTTCTACGAGGATGACTCCATTCTGGGCGAACTACCACTACCATCCGGTGGTGCAGTTTAAGGCCCCGAAGCAACCATCTAGCCTGAAATCGCAAATCCAAGCGGACACCTTCGCAGCTGGCTTGGAGGAGACTCACCAAACTCTCCGTAAGAACTTGCAAGAGGCTCAAGCCCGTCAGACGAAATACGCTGGCGGCAAATTGGTCGTTTTCGAGGTTGTAGATAAGGTCTGGCTTTCAACGCGGCACTTCCGGACGACAAGGCCGTCAAAGAAGTTGGATTTCAAACGGACAGAACCGTACACGGTAAGTAAGGTCTTCAATAGGAATGTTTACAAATTAGACCTTCCGTATACGATCCAGAAGCACAACGTCTTCCAGGTCTCGTTGCTCGACCACTACACACCTCCTACCGCCGGCCAGCCGCCATCTGAACCGCAGCCGACGATAGTCGATGACTCTGACGAATTGGAAGTCGACCGGATCCTCGACTCTACGCGGCGCTACCGGAAGCTGCATTATCTCCTACAATGGGTGGGTTACAGTTACGTACGGACTAGCTGGGAACCTGCGGAGAATCTCGGGAATGCGCAGGAATTGGTTGATGAGTTTCACTGAGAGCATTCGAGGAAGCCTCGACGATGATTGGACTTGGAGGAGTGGGATTGAACGTTTTGTAGGGGGTTTTACTTTTCTTATGGATCTCGGGCCGGTATAAATGGCGTCGGCACGAGTTTTTACCACCTACCACTGGAGGTGGAGTTTCCCCGTGCACCGAATCCGCCGTCAGGCTGCTCATAGAGCACTGATCGGTTGTGGGACTTATTAGGTCGTGCGGAGGCGTACGCATTGGTTTTGTTTCTGTTCGTATGAGGTTTCTCTTGTCTATATACGTATGTGGCAGCCCAGGGGGTCTGCTCCTAACTGGGGGGATGATGTAATGGCAGTCATGATTAGGTTCTCGGCAATGGCACAGACGTGTCCAGAGCCGGGTAACCGCAACCATATATAGACGACTCGCGATAATCTTACCTATCTACCACTCTATTATATTACCAAATCCACGTGTGCAACCGTATCCTTCCATATACTCACATACGCGGCCATATACGGATATACGGCCTTACCATGACAGCTCATTCTGAAGTTTAATCAATATAGTGTGTTTGAGTACACTCTGATCATATCCAATCACGAGTCCACTAACTTTGTGTCCCCATTCCCCTTCAATTGGTGCACGGAATCGCTGTCCAAAGTTGGGAATCGTGAAATCTTATGATGCATCTCTGAGTGAGGTTAATTTGATACTTCTGCACACTCTGTGCATATGAGTTTCTCTCAAATGATGTACCTTTTGTGATATGTGGTGGAAAAATGGCTCGTCCTGACAATGCTTGAGGTGTGGAAGATGGGCTCTGCAAGTATGTTGCCATGCATCGGCAGTGTATAGTAGGTTGGAAACTTTTGCACAGTCAATATCGTACCAGCCTTGCAGGGCAACATATGAGAGTGTCTCTTCCATATAGTCAGGACTGGTAGACCGGTCACTGTCCATGAGAATCTGTTGAGTGTAATTGACATTGTTGATAGATCGATATGCCTCTTTCACCTTGCTGAGATGTAGCCATTAAAGATATATGGGTGGTGAAATTGTCGCTAGAAGCCATTCGCCAAATTGACTGTGATATCTGGCTCACAAGATTCATCTTTGGATATCCAAAATGGATTACACGCAGTTCGATAGTTTTCCAGAGCTCAGGAATGCCAATCGCCAGCCTCCAAGCTTTAAATTCAATCAAGCTGATGGTTAATTCCTTCTTGAACTGTATCTACTCATTTGATGTGATGACCTGAATCTCTCTCTCCACCTGACTCACAATGCAGTCCATATAAGCAGTGTTCCAGGTGGAGGCTCTGGTCACAGCATCAGATGGACGCACCAGATATTCGACACGCTTGTTGCCAGTCATGGTTACAGCCGCTCTGACCTCTTCTTCTGCAGCAGTTTCCATTTCAGCAAGGTTTTTGGCGAATGTGGTTCTGGGACTGGCTGCCTGAGTCCCAACTTCTTGCAATAGTTGTCGCACCTGGATGTAGGAATAATTTATTGAAAAGCTTGCGTTTCACAGGTGACATCTGATGGATCTCGGGCTACAATCACTCTTTTGCCCTCTCCCGTTCAGTCTCTGGCCATTTGGTTGCCGCTTGTTGGACTCCATTTGGGCCCACCTGCAATTGACTTTATTTTGATGTAGTAACCTTGTCAGCCATGTACAGCTGAACTTCCATTGAAGGACGGATTGTATGAATCTTGTGTTCTCGTAACTGATTGGATTCTCTTGCGAACTGTCCATTCACTTTGGGCTTCGCAGACTTCGTCATCTTCTTATCTCAAATGGCACTCTACTTCTAGAACCATTGCTTCTGTGCATTATCTAGTGCTGTGAGGGATAGATCAGAGTGATTTTGTTGGTTAACAAGTAGAGGGAATTCACATAATGCCCACACTGCTCCCATTACCATTTAATCAGATGCCAGTTCTGCCGGAGTTTTCCCATCATCTTTGGAGTAGTCAAGAATCAGAGTGCAATACACTGCCAGGGTTCTGATCATTCCCCAGATGTTCTTTCCCTGCCAGCAGCTGCTTTTCATCGAATCGAATGGTTTGTAGAAGAGTGGGAGGCGGGGATATCATGGTAGAGATGTGAATTGATTGTCAAATTGATCCATCACATTTCTAGCTTTCAGGTATTTGAGCAGGCAGTGCTATAAGTATTTAACTAAACCCAAGAGCAGCTGATGCAATTCATCAGGCTGCCAAAGCTGATAGATATTACAGCGAGGGAATTGGCAGAACTGGTTGCGGATTGGATGAACATGAAGAGTGTGGAGAACATCATTATTAGTTTCATCCAGAAGCTCAAAGTAATCATGCCAATTGCTTGAGTTATCGAGTCATCGAAATATTGAATGCACCATTGGTTCACTGGTCGGAATTTTACACATCAGGCATGAACCATACCAGCCCGGAGTAATCATGACATGTTCTGGATAATCCCCAACCCAGGCCGCCAAATGAGGATAACATTGTCTCTGGAATTCATCAGCAAAATTCCTTTTGAAGATGGGACCAGTTATGTCAAGAGGCTGGAGTGAGGACAGCAGAGGTCCAACCACGGAACGCGATGCCTCGTGAGTAATCTCGACACATTGTGGGGGACATGGGATCAACCCAACGAGAATCCAGAAGCACTTCACAGCTGTACAGCAGATATGTTTTCGAATAATACCAATCGTGAGACACATCGGGCAGGCACGCTGGTTGCCTGAACAATTGAACAAGTGAGTCTTGTGGGATCCACAAATGACTGGCACAATCATCTCCCCAGCAAGAAGATGAGCTTACCTATCCCACCGCCACCAATCCCTCATATTCATGTCCCTGTATATGCGGAGACTTTCTGAGTCTACTATGTGCACCAGTTCACAATCCAGGTGCGCCTGAAATTGGAGCTGTGCCAATAGGAACTAAATGCATTTGAAAATATGCCTGTAGCATAATGTTCCAAAAACAAGCGAAAGATCTGGAATCCAATGATTGTCGCCGAGCCTGAAATTGAGTTCAGAGAGGAGCTTGTGCTGTGCATCCACTAACTGAAATGATTCGGTTTTGAACTTGTCCTGTTCACGCATCAGATGCTGATCTATCCATGATTTCTTTTGCTGGCTAAATGATTGAGCCTGTTCAAAGTCATGTGCTGACTGAAATGGATGCCATGGATTCCATTGTTCTGAGTACTTGCGATGCTTGCTGTACAATCCAGTTGCTTTGCCATAAGCTTTCCCCCACACATTTTCCACTCCAACAACCTGCCTATGAGCCCTCATCTTTGATGGATCAGGGGTTCATGTCAGATCAGGCTTCAGGGGGTCAATAGTTTCTTCATCGGAAGTAATTTTATGTCGTGGCGTGCCAGGTGAATTGGGCATGAGTAGATTATTAGTTGACTAGCTCATTGATGTCCATTCAGGTGCACCGACTCAAGTCGAACATTCATTGCTCAGGTCCATCCTATCTTGCACGGTGTACAATCCCATCAGGGAGTAGCCCTTCATTGATCGATATTGGGTGATAATGTTGATAGTGAGCACTGAGTCAGTTATGGTCGAATCATTTCGTATTGGAGATATAGTATTTGACATGTTTCTGGAGAATGTTGACCATATTGGGGCAATGGCCAGTGAACAGCAATCCAGATGCATCTGGAAGATGTGTCAGGGGGTAATTCAGATCCTCAGGGATATTGGTTTGAAGCGACCTCTAACTCCGGTTAGTGCTCCGGATTCACAGCCACATCACACCCCGCCAATTGCGGGGTAGGGGTGAAATATAATCACCTTTCAATCGGTTTCGTTCATAAACCAGGACATATATATTATATCCCGCAGAGTACTGATGCACATCATCCGCTGAAAATTGTTAGAAAAGAACAGAACGTTTCTTTGTCATCGCTGAATTCACCACCATGCACCATTTATACTACCTGAATGTCGCATTGTGAGTTGTACCTGCGCTCGAGCCTCCGAGAAGCAGATAATGAACGCAGATCATCTTACTACAATCAATAGGTGAGTTTCTTAGCTAGCTGTATTCCTGCACAATGACCATCGAATGCTGAAAGGCAAGTAGGATGGTTGGTTCAGTTACGATCCTTGACTGCAGTGTGGATCCTGGGGAGAAATATATATTTAGACAACGAGATCAATTGCAGGCATTACTGTTGCTGCTCGCCTCAGAGGCGTCCGATTGAATGAGGTTGCAAGGTTATACACACACAAAGATTGTGTAGCATCGCTGGTCGTGCTAACCGTTATACTGGAAGTTCTTGTTGGGTTCCTGGAGAGATCATATCATCTCCCTTCGATGACCTTTAAAGTCATGGAAGTGTATGAAGGTAAGCATCTATCCAATATCCTAGTATGTGAATTCGAGGATATAACAAAGAAAGGTGGGATGTGTGTGATTAAGGTTTATTTTTCTCAACCTGGTTGGTGTCATCGATCAAAGATGGAGTGAAACACCACAGTTCATGACAACAGAAGGAAATATAACATGCCCATCATTCCACTGAAGGTCACTACAACATGCAATATTCTGAACCATTCTCTGAGTTGTTCTACATCACATCGTGCATCTATAGTAGTTGACCACCATGTGTGTTGACAGAGCATGTCAACAGATGGATCGCTACCAAAGAGAGCGAACAATTGCTCCACCGGGTGACCCATGTGGCTCATGACAATCCTGTGATGGCAATTCAGGATCCTCGGATGATGGTTTACAAACTGCCACTGGAAAAGACAGTTGATCCGGGAAACAGGCCAGATAGTATCATCCGGTGAATGAGTATGGTTACCCTCCTTCACACCAGCAATTTCCTGGTGCGCCACAGTTTTATCACCATTTGCCATTCAACATGACACAAAACCGTTTGCAACCAACCAACAGCATAAGCCAAGGATTTCCAAGTTATGGGCCACAGAGGCAAGGATACGCCATCCACCAAGGTGGTTATGGCAAATCTAAAATGTTCCCACCACAGCAGTACACAGGACAAGGGCTCACCGGGAAAAATGACCTTAAGCGACGCGTAACTCATAGAGAAGCTGTTTGTGGGCCGGTAATTCATAGCATATTTGACGCATGGCACTATGAGTTCCTATGGACCTGCAATTTGACTAGATTACGATGATACGCCTGCGATTATGGGCGCTTGATTCTATACATCATGCTGCATTCAAT
>Ga0307512_10000822_pt1 | contig 45795 bp, 41 predicted proteins | sample 14_EM_MG_FD_200267 | JGI IMG/M metagenome (GOLD analysis project Ga0307512, IMG submission 200267) | Populus trichocarpa ectomycorrhiza microbial communities from riparian zone in the Pacific Northwest, United States - 14_EM | ecosystem: Host-associated > Plants > Roots > Unclassified | place... | reverse complement strand
GGAAGTATCTACATTTCTCTTTACTAATATTGTACTTTCTTAAGTATTCTCCTTACGATAAGACGGTACTTTATAGATAAGAATAATGTGGTGTGTTAATAACTTTTAATACTTTCGTTATCTTTTTATATTAGGTGTCTAGAAAGTTCCGGTTAAGACTTGTCTAGAACCTTTTCTTTAGTTCCGTTGGAAGAGGGATTTATTAGCGCTTATCTTAAAAGAACGCGCCTAGATTGTTCTGTTATATTCTTTACGGTTCTTATGTATTTTTGTACAGTTGCAGAGTTTTTCTCTTCCTGTTTTGGTTATTGATCCGTGACCGTGGTCACGGACAATCACTCGTTTATTATTGTATATATAGATACTGTTTCTCCGGTTAGAGAACAGTTCTTTAGACTTGCTCAGATATCGATCGGAATACTACAATATCTCCTCTCGAATCCTCTTCTCAGTATATGCTTGCCTTTCGAACAGTTCTTAACTTCGTTATACTTGCAATACTTATTCTTCATATACTTCTTTTGAGATTCTAATAGATCTCTTCGGACTTTCGCTGCTATAATCGAATAATAAGCTAGTGATAAAGTCAGACCAGAAAGGTTTGGATCTTCTCGGCCCGAAACTTGAACTTGCCGACTTGCCCGACTTCATATCCAGTGTGGCTAGGCTGGCTCAGAATCCTCTTTACCAGGTAATTTGTGGTGACATCAGCGCCACTGCTGAAGGGGTTGAGAAATACCTTAAAAGCATTCTCTTCCTTGGGCGAACATGGGATTACGGTAAGTTAGCTCGATCCTACAATACAACCTTCCCGTCTAAACAAAGGTCACAGTTGTGCTGTTGGACGAAATAGGTGTCTTCTTGGAAGAGAGGTCTCTTTAGTATTTGCAAAGAAATGCTTTGGTCTCTGGTATTTCCTTCGCCACATAATCTGGTTCAAGTGCCTAACTTATCCTAGTCTTCCTCCGCGTTCGAGAGTACTACGAGAATATTGATCTTAACGAGCAATCGCATCAAGGCATTTGACAAACATTCACATCAAAAATTCAACTCGCCATTCATTATCCACCTTTGGAGGAGGAATAGCGCAAGAAAATATGGAAATTTTTCTTCAAGATACTCTATGACAACGGCGTTGATGCCCGCTTTGAAAATCTCGAGAAGCATCTCGAACAGCTAGCTTAGTACGACGTGAATGTAAGTTCAATCCCGTCGTTTTAGCTCTATTCTCGTTTGAATGGGGAGGGATCCACTATGTATAACTGGTTTCATTTAGAGCATACTGAGGGGTTTTGGGTTCAAAGTTACAGTCATTTCAAGATTTCTATACATTCGCCACAATGTATGAAGCAACTTTTGCAAATGATAATATAGAAAGAGAATCTTATTCAAGATACTGACTGAAAGAGAGGACAAAGGAGAGTCCGTATACAAGTCTGAGCGGGCGTACACTGGTAAAACATATATTCGGCTACACTCTGCCGGCATTTTGACTCTGGCTAGTACCTTTGGCATCCGACTAGTATCCAGTCTTTCGATAAGCCGTAATGTCTTCTGTTACCATGCGCGTACGCCGGATAAGATCGGATAGTATGTTCAGTATGCAGCTATTTTTGCAAATGGTTATCAGTATCTAACGATCGTAATTTTACGTATGTTCATAGCTGCTGAAGGGGTGTGAAAATGCATGTTTGTTGGGGCGCTCTCGTTCGAGAACTGTTTCCTCCACTCCCCGTTCCCACCCGCCATCAGTCAAGCGAGTACGGGGTTCAACACTTTTCCTGCATATCTTAGTGGTGAGTTAAAAGCGAGTATCGAACCATGGAAAAACCGCCGTAAGGTCACCTAGGAAATGGATGAGGCACCCCACCTAGTTTGCTTGCAGTTTTACCTTGCTCACCAAGCGTCACTCGCCAAATGAAAAATTCTCGGTGTTACGATATGGAAGTTGGGGAGAACCGTGTGCGTGTATTCTATGGTACAGAGAAGAGAGAAGGAGAAAGACTCGAGATATATGGACGAGACATCAACCCCTGCAGCAGTCACCGTGTATCAGATCTGTAACATATCTCCGGCACAAGTATACCGTAACACTCGGTGTTACTTTGGATGCTTTATTGACTTGATTGATTGATCTCTCGAGGCCAGAAGGCCCGTATATATACAGACTTGTCTCCCATATTCTCAGCCATATTCGTCTCCATATCTATCTCCGTTTGTTCATCCGTTTGCACTGATATGAGCCGCTCTGTACTGATACGAGCCGCTCTCCTGAGGCATATCTTCATACACCAACTGCATATCAAACGGACCTGAGCCGTGAGGCTCACGATGCAGGTACACATGCAACACTCGGACTAGGGTTTTAATATCATTACCAGCAGGTATCTAGTGCTTATCTACAGCCGCCGTTATCCTAGATACCCTGATAAGAACACACGCCAATTAAAACTGGCTGGAGACGCCTTGCCCGAGGTCGAGTACATATGTAGCGGAACTTCTAAGATATATATAGCACAGAGCTAACTCTCATGATAAAACTGCTACGGCCCGGGCTTTCGGTAGATATAAAGAAGCATGCGTTCGATTGCTGAAATCATATTCGCCAATGAGTTCCGATTCGAGGACTGCGTCTGAGAAACATAGGACTGAATCAAACCAAGATGTTCAGGGGACTTTTAAGCATTCCACACTGTAAATACCCGATATACATCCATGGCCAGGATCTAGAACTTGTACGTTTACTACAGCACGTATATGTGTTTCGCGGGGATGTCTACGGTATGAGTGGCCATGCAATGAACGTAGCGTCGCTAGGTAGCAATGATGAGACTCTTCCACCTGAAAAAGCCACTCTCTGGGTAGAGCTCGTTGAACTTGTGAGGGGATGAAGTGTGGCTCTCTTCAATGATGCGAAGGGAAATAGATCCGGCAAGCAGAGGCGAAATCAATACCATTATTATATAAGAAATAAGGGAACATCGTCACACATTTGACAGCAATGTCTGAGCCTAAGCTTTGGCCGGCTCCATTTTTGTCCGGAAAAATGGAGCCGGTTTATACCTAGCTTACGGCCGCGAAGTGAAAAGCCCATGCATGCTCAAGCACCAAGCATGAGCTTCTGACTCGTCTGTTAGATTTTCGGCAGAGGCACGTTCCCTTCGCACCTCCACCCCTCATCTTCTGCAGTTACTCAAGGCGTCACTGAGTCCACATCTCATCTCTCCTTAGGCTAATGTTCCGCACCACATTTTACCACATCTACTACTAAAACCTGGGAATTTCATCCTAGAATTTTACACGCTCAGTTGATACTCCGGGGATGATGGATCCACGTAAGCATTACCTTTTTTTGCGGGGCTCACTTGCCAATTGTCCTTGCTGATTTTAAACTGATTAGTTAGTCATAAAAGCCATAAAAGTGCTAAATCCAACCAGTACCCGCCATCGATAGCATCGCTTTTCTTGGTATCACTATGAGGAGCTATTTGGCACCGAAAGAAGACTTAGGATTCCCTCAAGATGTGTAGATCGTAAGTATAATCATACGCTCCGCCGTTTATTTGCCGCTGCTTTTGACAACTTCTATATCTATTTATATATCTGATTAGCATTTTAGCCCTTCCGAGCTAGAACTTTGCGCCCCACATTGCCGAACTAGCTTTTTGAGTTTCTTGATGGAGAAACTTAAGCGGGGTTCCACAGATATAACTGTGCAGATCTTATACTTATGCTGGGTTGTAGCCCCCACTGCAATGAACGGTGTGCAGGGGTAAAACTGCATCTGTCGTGCAAAGTAGTCGCAAGATGTATTCCAAAACGAAGTGATGCACGAAGCATAAGAATTGATCGAAGTCTGTATTAATATTTAGAGCACATCAGAAGATCAGACCAATGGACAGTGTCAAGGAATGTTTGCCGACGTCCAGTTTTAAAACCGCCAGATCACCAGAAATAAACCAATACACCTGTTCGATCATGACATAACCAAGATTATAACTACTTGTATTGTGCTAACCGTCGGGTATAAATGAAACTGCCCGAAAGTCCGTATTCGATGAATGCGTAAGTCAAACCGAAACCGACGCTGAATAAATGAATCATATACATGCTGTTGAATATTCTAACCCCATCTATGCCTACATTAGGAAACAGTATCAGAATAGGTACCGTAAACCTACCATAACCATAGTAGATTAAATAATATCATATCGCAACCGGAGTCCCAGGTGTTGAAGGCAATGATGGTAGCTCTCTATCCAGTACCAGTCTGGAGGATGCTCTGGGTGTATCGTCCATGTACATTGTCTGTGCCCCCAAATCCTCCCTCTCTGACCTAACGAACCCGTCTTCACTCCGATTCCCCAATTAATGCGCAAATTCCTCTTCTGATTCCACAATCTGCATATGTATGGATTGCACTGCGTCGCTGTGATAGCTTCCCAGAACATCCACGTTCGGTTGTCTAGGCCCTGAAATTAGGCTTTGTCCATTGCCTGAATTCTTCCTTAAGAGTACCCTGAAGCTCGGTAGACACAACACGAACATCCCGCAAGCCGCCTCTGCACCCGAAGCCAGCCGAACACTTTCCGTACGCTTCCGAACTTCCTGAATATAAGTCGCAACATCGGCGAATTGTTTTACGCGGGTAATCTCAACTAGGCCTTGGATACGAAGGGCGTAGCAGAGGATGCCAACGCTTACGGTCACACCTCCGAGGCAGATGATGAATTTTACGGCTAGGCGTTCACGGCGCTGGGTCGGTACGATGTGAAAGATGAGAATCGGAATGCAAAGGACTGGTGCTAGGTCAACAATAGTGACCTGGATTGAAAATGCTGAAAAGATGGCCTACCCATGGCATCCGTGATCAAGTGCAATACACTGGGAATGTGTACAGTAGAAGCAACAGTTTGGGGGGTACATAGTTCAGCCGTTAGACTCCTACATCATTGTCTTCTCGTTAGAAAGTAAAAGCGAGCGGTGGAGAAGTAGATTTATGGGTACCAGTTCGTCCATACAGGCCGGCACGCTAGGACGAATGTCACCGCAGTAGTGACGAAAGTCACTGCCAATACACAACAGGTGCAGTGGATGATGTAGCGTATATGGCTGGGTAGGTATTTGGCCATGTCAATGTAGAGACACATAAAGGCGGCCTTGATGGACCACATGACGAGGGTCTCGTTTGGAGTGTCAGTAAGTCAATTCCAAAGATTTACAGCCGAGCCGCAAATTCTCTCACCCATAGCAAAAATTCAATATATCCCATCTAGGCAAGTCAGATGTTGCTATACAGTGAAACTACTGAAGTAAGATACCTTGAATGCCATCTGCCACAGTGCATTCCTTGCGGGAATAAATTCGTCCTCCGGCAGCGTCCGTTGCTTGATTTGTTGCATGTATATCCAGACCTCCACATTGGCGATCCCTATTCCCACTACTGTCACGATGATGAAAAATGCTTCATGGATTATCGAGCAGGGCGTCCAAAAGTGTTGTGGAGACTTTGGACCGAGTCGGAACCATAACCGCAAAATGACTGCGATGGGCGCGAAGACAGTCGAGCAAAACATGATTGCGATCGCAGATTCTGGTCGAAGTGACATTGCATTGAGACGTGGTGGCCGTCGTGGCCGTCGTAGTTAAGTATTAGCACGTAATGTCGTCTACCATAGAAACCCAAGGAAAAGATGAGACGAATCCTCGCTTTTGTAATCTAGACCAAGGATAGTGATCTGGTACTGATCTTATACACAATACAGGGTTCCCGCATACGCGCTACCATTACGGACATAGGGAAACTGTTAATGTTACAGGTGGCTGAAAGCTGGAAGCCCACACCGTAAAAGCTCAAGCTCACTGACCCTATCGAGTCGTGACCCTGCATAAGTACTTAAGCCGCTCCGCTAAATGTGTTAAGCGACAACCTTATGTTTTAGAAGGGCTGTTCGCCCGAGCAACATACATAGGTTATAGGTTTTGTGTGCGGTGTCTTGGAGTGAATTAGTATACCTTATGGCGAGAGAAACATATGTGGCTACCTGATATCGGATATCGGCAGCAATCAACAACTTCGGCAATGGGTTCGAAGGCGCACGCAACTACCGTTGTCTACGTACTTCAAAGGTTGAGAGTTCGTATTTCCCCAGACCGCAGTCATCAAGCACTCGCACCTACAGCTACAGTAACTTGCTGCCCAGTGATCAGGAGGGCACTCTGAAACTCGGCTCCAAAGATTACCAGCACAGGATGCATGTACTCGTCGGATCGCAAAGTTATGGGACACATAATAAGCGCTAACCTTAATAGGTGTCCCATTACTTGGCGATCCGACGAGTAGCCTTGAAAATGCCTGTGAACTTACTCTACACTTTCATGGTATCGATGCACGCAGTTTGATGTAACTATAAAAGAGCTAAACTTCTTTTTACTCTTCGGCAGTTGTTGCGGTATTGAAATTTCGCTGACCAGGGTCTCGCGTGGATTTGGGCGGAAAAACAAAATAGATGATGTATATGGATGCAACATCGGTGTTGTGGCCGCAAGTTCACAAGCTATCACTGGGCTATATTTTGGCATCGGGACCCTTGACAATCTTAGTCTACGTAATTTGCGGTCGAGATAAACAAAAATTCGACTGCCCAATCCCTGCGGATTTGATGAGGTTATTCATCGAGAATATACATTCAGAGAGTGTTGGGTGGCGGTACCCTTGGTCGAATTTCCCACGGACGTGGTAAAGGTGTTGTCTGAATCTGGCTCTAAATTCTCAGCAATGAAAATTGTGCATGCAATTGGAGCCCCGTCGACTCCCACCCGCTGGGTCCACCGCCAGGGATGCGCCGCTCGCTACCAATTGCAAAGTATGTTAGCGAATGTACCTTAGCGAGTGTTTAGCCAATGCTAACGGTGGCGGATCCTAATTTCTGGTAGAGAACTTCTCAGGCAAAACGGCTGGTTCATCCACATGTATATCTCTATTCCAAGTCTGGCATTTTCATGAGCGACAGACCGGTAAGAAGATATCAATAAATTGATCGAGAGCGGGGAGGAACCTTAAGAGACGGAGATCAGCACGGAGACGGGGCGGATGCCACCGAGACACTGAGAAGCTGAGTAACGGCAGATTCAATACACATGGAATGAATAATGATGAGCTGCTAGCGTAACGTACCCCCACAACTTTTGGGCACTTCAAGCTTAAGTACACACGTCAAAGTTAGTCACATGATCATATCTCACACCAGTTCGATTTGCTGCTGAGCTGAGGCTAAACCAAGCCCACTCAATATTTCATGTGGCTACTATTAGTGCAGAAACGCCCTAATATGTAGGCCCAGTACCACGTCCATTAGAGCGGTGGTTGACACCCTTTCGCGAGTTAAAGCTTGCCGAGTCAGGGTCCGGCATACGTGTAGGAAGTTTTGAAAGTAGGAGATTCTGAATGGACAGAACTGCCGCATTTGACAAGGGACATGACCAATGACAATGTACTGACAATCTTAGAACCCATCGATAGTCTAGAAGCTATCGTGAGTTATCCTGGAAGCGAAGCCAGGTGATGAATGCAGAAATAAAAATGCGGGGAGAAGATGATATCACTGCAGATGGTACTGATGACTGTAGTGGATTAGTTTTGAATTATCTCTGCTCTGTGGGCCCGGGGGCACTAACAAGTCCTGACAATTTCTGCCATAAACTAGACCTTGCCTCACTTATCTTGATTTCCTGCCTGGCGAGAAATTGTTATCCTTATGTAAGAATGTTCATCAAGACTTCCTATACATGGATAGTTGAACCATCCATGGATGGTGCGCACTGTCCATGGGCCCGGGCGGGCCCACCAATGATTGCACAATTATGGACAAAAATTAATTACTATAGACGTCCGGAGTGATAGGAGAGATCACAATTGTAACCGCCCAACAAGAACGCATTGCACCGGTAACGGGCTGCAGAGGTAGACGAAACTTTGAGAGGGATGCATACAACCGCAAATACGGCCGCAGCTGATGGACTTGGACATCTTTCATCGATCATATTGACCAGTATACGTAACGATTATCAATGCTGCTTCGTGCGTGGTAACAATCCGAAGGGAATATTTATAGCTCTTTTAGAGCTGAGTTATGTGGAAGAAATGATGCAGTTGCCGGGCGGTGCGCGTGGTTGCGAGGATAATTGCTGTGTTGCGGCGGTCAGGTGCAGGGGTTGTGACCCTATTATTCGGGGCATGTATGATGTGCAAACGCCCAGCAAATGAGATGAAAGGGCTGTGGACCCGTATATGCTTAGTGTGTTTCGGAGATGAAGAGTAGTACCGTATCTACTTTATGATAACGCAATGTTATTTCATGAGCCACGATTTCCCACAGTAAATTTCGCACGTTAGTTCAGAGTCCAGTGCTCGCGAGCTTAAAAGCATACTCCAGCTCGACACAGCCTTCGGGTTTGAGGTGTGGGAATTTAATTAATGTCATGGCCACACAAATAGTCAGTCAGCCTCAACAGTGTCAAACATGCAGCCTAGTTGTAGCGCACTGCAAACAATTTACTTATAACTAGTGTTTTCTGGGATTTTCCGCTGCAGTTAACCCACTCTTGTGGGATCGGACGTATAGAACTATGGTGGGGACTCCAACATGCAATCTCGAGCAGGAGATGTCGGCACCCGGCACGGATGAGTTTCATACTGGTGGCTATGGTGGTATATATTGCGGGGTAACAGCACTTTCACTCTAGACACCTGCTTTTTTGGGTTCCACGCTCTCGACATCTAGCTCTCAAAGCACTGCGCAGTAAAACATACAGCCCAACAAATGAGTCTTTTGAAGTGTTCGAAGCGAAAATTCTTTGGTTTACATCGTCTATTAGCTCGGTGCACAGACGGACAACTCGAGCTATGCCACCATCCTTCAATACTCGGATAAGGGAAGATGAAATCGGGTGTGGTTTAGTATGCGATTTGAACTCGGTTAATCTCGCACAAACAGCTATCTATACACCACCCATAGAATTAGGAAGTGTGTGCTCTGAAATGATTTTTAAATCTTTCTCGAAAACATTTCCCTACGCCTGATTCAGAATCCTTGCACTCCCAAGTCTTCCACATCTAAGTATCACCCATAATACTGCCTGCCGACTTAAGTGGGACCCTGTTGCCGCTCGGAGAAGCTCCGAAAACTTAAGATGCACGTGCGTAAGTATGCATGTAATGATGCCATATATGATCACTCGGAGGAGTACGAAATATTGAAAGTAAGAATCGACAAATACCGAATGCAATGATGGTTATAGAAAGAAGAGCTCTATCGTAATAATGAACAGCTAAATTTTCTCGAAAAACTAGTGCCGTCGTAACCAACCTTGCACACATCCAACATGCATATTCCATACATTGTGTAATTTAGAACGTGAAAGTGGTTGTTCGGAACCAGCTTAACTCTGCTTTTATGGCTATGGGTGTATGTACTGGCGAGCTACAATTCAAAAGCTGGATTATTGGTTGTTGAACCTCAATATTGAATAATCCATTTCATGTGCATCAACCAGTCATCACGTTAGCCAACTTGCAGATCTATGCAACACTTTTCACCAGCGCGGGAAATATTGATATTTCTAAAGTAGCATGTCCTGCTAGTACTCAGGCTGGTTACTTCCGAGAATTTTAGGTGATGACGCCGAAATTCTCAAGAATAGCCGGGTAATAGCTATATATAGCTCTCGGGGTCTTCATCTACCCACCATCGGCAGAGTGCAAGTGCAATTAAGTACCCGTCGTACTAGGTCGTGCTTGGAAGCGTGGGCGTAGTCGAGGTCAGGACTGCCTGGGCGGGTGCCTGAGGAGAATTGGGTTACCCATCATTGCGCCCTTCGACAAAGGGGAAGAGAATATGCAGCCGGAATCTGAGCTGAGTTGCCCGTTGATTCATTGCTCAGAGGTTTCTTGCAACCCAAGATTGCTCCAAATTATACAATAACATGCATGGTTTGTAGTCCTGGAAACTATTCGTGGGATTTGAGAAACGTGACTTGAGATATTTCATCTCGTCTGGATTCAGGCTTGCGTAGCATCACGACCAAAAATCAGTGCTCAATTCACTTGTAACACCCCTAACGCAAAAGATTCGCTGCTGCCCACTAATACTCTACACTTTCGTACACGCTCTGGAGTTAGAACACCAAAAATTACTTGCATTTAGTCGTTGTAACGCGGAGAAAGGTGGGTCCAATTGTCTCTGGTAATGTTAATAGGGCTTAGGGCTTAGGGCTGACATAGCAGTAAGAACTCGTGCCACTTAAAAGTTTTGCGCTCATTCGTTTTCGGATTTCGTGGTTCATTTCTGCTGGAGCGATCAATAGTGATCTCTTCGAGAGTGTCAGGGGCCAATGGTGGGTTGACTATGTTGAAGAGCTTTGCCGCCTCGGATCTACGGATCTCAGTGAAACCTTGCTTGAATTTGTTATATATAGCGGAAGCAAGGGTAGTATAGCAAAGTTGGTTGATTTAGGCACATTCGACATTAATCTTGATCAACGGAGCCAACAGGAGGTTTCCGGAGGTGGAACTGCCACGCTTCCCGTCAGTCAACTCGACCCTTTTAATTCCGCTCCGACAGGACTTTTCCTCCGTGGGCCAGCATTATTTTATTTTTGGCAATTTACCGATACCACTTGAGCCGCGCCCTAAATTCGGATTGAGAAACAACAGGGGGCGAAGTGGTTTTGTTCCAGTCGGGCGGGAGATGGGGATTGATTGATGTTATCGCTCTTTGAATGTTGGCACACCGTTAACACGTTTGTTTAATCAACTATATTCACTTTAGCTAGAGTATGACAGTGTCCGTTGTCACCTCCCCCTCCGGATTCCCGGCTAGGTGGGGGAGATCCCATCCTTCTATCCTTCTTCCCTTAACGCTGTTAACATTGTGATAACTGTCACCATAATCTAACTAAGGCTTGTAAAACTCCAGCATCGCAAGCAGACCGAAAACCCTAAAATCTGTATTGAATGGAGAAACTCAAGCTCTGCAAGTAAACCAAAGGATGGATATCTTACTCGACCTCTAGAAAACACACTTGTTCTGGGGTACTGTCAATGGGGAAAAATATGACATTTATGTCTACTGTATCGACAGATGAGGATGGGTGTCATGTCATCTTTCTTCGTACGCACCAGCTCGGAAAATTCATTCAAGGTTGGTACCTAAACAAAATGATACTGTCATCTTGTCATATGGGTGGCTACCTGTGAGATGTATATAGCATCCAGTTTAGGTACTCAGTTGGCCATGGCCATGCAGCAGCAAGTGACGATACCGTAGATTGGTAGTATGCATTTACTCTTTGCTTTCTTTTTAAATTCGTCGCATCTTTATTCTCTTTGTTACAAACCGGTCCATCATCCTCAACCAAACTCTCTATACTCAATTGAGCAGCCGTAGATTGTATCCTGTCCGCTAAGCCAAAAACGTTTCCTAGCATGCACTTACGTCACCTGTGCGCAGCCTCGTCATTCTTGTCAATTACTATTTCGATTAGTTACGTATACATCCACCAAGATCTTCATTTACACCCGTTCTCAAACGATATCTGACGTTCTGAAAGGCCGTACTACTTCATCTGTCCTTTTAGCGTTCCATCCCTTTCAACTAAATGGTTGGGCAGAGAAAGAGTACTCAAAGCACCTCTGCTAGGGCCGGCGTCACGATTCTAGATATCGATAAACTCTTCGACTGTGAGTAATGAATAGTACCGACAAGAGTCTACCTTTCGTCGTCGTGCACGTGGCTGCTCAGTCCACGGAAACTCAGAATAAACTTTCACAGAATTCACCATGACGTCTCGATCCCTCCCTCCATAAAGCCTCCTCTCCCAACATCTCCGCACTCCTAACTACCACCTTCAAACCTTCAATTACACCAGTACGAACATCAACACACCATTACAATGTCTGCCGTCGGCTCCTCCGCCTCTCAAGCTGGTTCTTCGCTCCTCAAGGGTGCCCGCCGCGACCCTGAACTCTACGTACTTTCCCCAACTCTCCCCTCCATCACACACTAACAACACAGGTTCTGGGCGCAATCATGACTGCAGCCTTTTCCCTTGTCGGCTTTTACTTCGGCCGCAATCCGACGTCCAAAACCCGCCTGGGCGAAGAAAGCATCAACATCGCCGAGAACACGTCGCCGTGGTCGGCAAAAGACGGCGAGATTGAGAATTCGGATAGAAATAACTATAAGTACATGTATCACCCCGGAGGAGACTACAGGAATCCACCTAAGAAGGCCCCGAGCGCGCTTAATGCGGTTATTGTGCCGAATGTGGATTTGCCCAAGGTATGTGAGAAGTTGAGGAGTTCGAGAAGGGAAGAGGGCTAATGAAAGGGTTTAGAACTTGCATGATAGATTTAACAAATGGGGGAAGGATAATTATTGAGGTGATCGTAGACGGAGAAAGGGTTGGAGATGAAGAAGATTCACGAGCAATGGTCTATATGAACTGGTTGAGCAGGATTGATTGATGTTAGAATATGCTGCTTTTGGCTGTGATAAATGCACAATTCGAACTGAATGAAACAGAAATAAAAAGCCATACAATAATAACATACCGGTACCGCTTCGAATTCGAATTTCGGGAGGAATCCATGAATCTATCCATCAGTAAAAGAACGAACAAAAAACCCGCTACAATAAAACATCCTCTCCGCATAGTATCGCAAAGTATAGCAAGTGATCCAATCCCCAAACTCCACCCAGAAATCAATTCGGAGATACTAATAATTCTGCAAGATAGTAGAATGAGCGACCTTGGTTCTTGTAGTCCTTCATTCTGCCAACCAAAGACCCTGCTATAGGTTAAGTATCCCTTCTACTTATTCAATCGCACATTATACCCCCTTTCCATTATCAGAGAGCTGGCAATAGTTCCACAGCAACGAGTTTGATATGGGTGGTCCAATTGTGCCCCTCCCTGGTCTATTGATGGTATCATTCCAACCGTCAGATTCCTGGCCCCTCGTCCTCATCCGAACTCTCGTAATAATTCACGTTTCCCATCGATGTGATGGATCGTGTACTCTTTCTCCGATTGGTATTATCCTCCTCCTTCACAAACTTTTTGCGTTCTCTTTCCCGTAGCACCCGCTTATCCTCTTTATCACCCTTTGATTGCTTCTCCACAGTTGCAACAGCTGTAACCGCTGTAATTGGTGTAGCTGTGGTGCTGGATGAGATGGTGGTGGGACTCTCACTCCCGGAACTCCTGCTCGTCGGAGCACTGGTTGGGTGGAAGAAGCTAAATAAACTACGCTGCTGTTTTTCTGGACTAGGCTTACCAGCTACCGTCGGTGAAAGTGGCACCGGTGCCGATGTGGTTGCTGGGGTTGCTGCAGTTGTAAACATAGAAGAGTCCACCGGAATAAGCCGCATCTGTACAGGAGAAGGCGGTTGAGCGGTAGATGCTGTGCTCGCACTTGCCCGCCTGGGTTGAGTTTTCGTCTTCTTTCCTTTTTGTATGACAGATGAAGACTTTGAAACGGAGCGCGAACGCGGAGTTGAGGTGGATTTGCTTCTGCGACGGGAGGCACGGGTCTCGACCGGAGGCTGGACGACGCGGATTGTGGATTCTGGTTCTTCTTCCGTACGGGGTGGCAGAGGTGGAATTGCTATAGAAGAGGTGCGGGAACGTAATCGTGGAGGCGAAGGATAGTTGGTCACTGTATCGTCGGAAGGGTTCTGAGGAGTAAAATCGAGTAGCGTTGGCAGGAAAGCTGGGTTGGTCTCAACATTCTGGATCGTCGGTGGGTCAGTAGTAGTAGTTGCAGTGGTATTTGCGGTCGTTTGCAATTGCTCTGGCTTTGGTGGAAGATCTGTCGCCATCGAAGTCATCTCCATCACTACAGGTTTTCTGTCCGCTTTCCTCTCTTCAGATTCCCCCACCGCCAGATTTACCACCGCTGCGTCGATTGGAAGCTTTTCCTCCTCTTCTTTCACATATACCTTCTCCGTCATCTGTACAAGTGCGTCCGTCATAATCGCATCCGTTCCCAATGCCTTCTCCAACATCGCCGTTGTAGCTTTCTCTTCCTCTGTCCCCTTTGCCTTCGCGAACTTCCCATCGGGGTCCTTAACTTGTTGTGTATTCCAGGCATTTATGTCCTCCTTCTTTTCGTTCACTGGCATTTTCTTCTCTGCTGGTGGGGGCTCAACCTTAGGTTTCTTCTTCTCAAATTTTCCTCCTTTGCCCCGCCGCTCCTCCTGCATAGCCCGCATCCTCTCTCTCTTCCTTTTACTCTCATCCTCTTTCCTTCTTCTTGTCTCCTCCGCTGCTTTCCGTTTCTCGTCTCTCTCTCGTTCCCTCTCCCTGTCCTCCCGCTCCAATCTGTCAATCTCCTCCTGGTCGATCTCACCCGAAGGGCCGACACCGCGTAAGGCACGTTCGAATGGTTCTAGGAGCCGCATGATAAGTGTTTCTCGGTTGCGCCAGCAGATATCGCATTTGAGGTCCCGCTCTGACGATGGGTCGATGTGCATTAAATCATGACCGCATTCGGCAAGACGCTCCGAGTTCGCGCGAAGGGTGCGGAGAGATCGGCGACGGTTTAAGGAGGGGGATGTGGGGGAAGCCATGATTGAGGGCAGGCAGGCAGACGGCCGTGGTGGTAGTAGATGCTGCTCGTGGATCGGGTCACAGGCTACGCGGCGATGGCGGCGGCCATGCAACGGATAAGGCGTGAGTCGGGGGTCTGGAGACAGGAAACACGGGAAGAAGGACTAGGTCAGTGGATGGCAATTCGCGGGCGGAGTTGGCTGCAATGGTAACGGCGGAGATTCGGTGGCGTTGAGGCGGTGTGTTTTTGGAATAGTGGTGGTCGTGGTTGTCGTGGTGGTGATGGTCGTAGGTCGGTTGTCGGCGATGGCAGGAAACGCCGCGTTCTTGGACACTAGTCAAGACCCCTTTAACCACCGCCACCACCCGAGCAATGCATTCCACAAGCACCACAACAACAACCCACGTACAAGTATGGCCATATATATACACATCCTTGCCAATTCTGCACAGCGACCCCCAGCCCGTCGTCCAATTGATTAGAAATAGTAAGCCTAGCACGTCGATTGGGCTGCACTTAGAGTACTAGTACTCCCTGAAGGAAGGAAGGAATGTAAGGCGGGAAATCGTCTGCAACAGACCATCTGACATCCAATCGTTCCGTGTCAATCGATGTCCGGCTCAAAACGTGCATACAGAAACGCACTATGTTTTCCCCACAGGATCACCATTGTGACATGGACCACGTTGCAATCGTCTCCTGCCGGCACTTGAATCCCTCACCAAAATCTGCTTCCAAGACGTTTGTGCGACTTCCGGGAACAGTCCCAGAGCATACGTATGTGTGAGTTCTGCTTCGGACTTTGCAGAAGACTGACCACCGCATCATGCCGCAGTATTTTCCCGTCTCTGCACATTAGACAAACCGACCCCCGATCCCTCTGGTCAAATCCACTATGAGCAATCCGACAACTTATCTGCGGTTGATTTTGCCCGCTACCTATCGGGCTCGTTCAGACGGGTTAGGATGAGGGCTAGGACCGCAACGAAAGCCGGCCTCCCGATTCTACTTTCAACGAGCGATTGCCGAAAGCAACGGTAGTATCAGTTCATACAGATCCACTAATTACCGTAGTGCGGTTTAATTGACCCAATTCGTGAATTCTCGGCAACAGTATTGTCAACTTTGAGCTCCCTGAACCTGGGCGGCTAATTGGCTACAGCTGCGTGGAGATTCCCAGGTGCAGGATATCCCAAATCTCTCTTTAAGTAGATGATATCTCGGGGTTATAGCCATCTCTTCAAAGATCTCACTCTAGGTAGGGTATATCTCAGACTACGCTCCCACCTGACGCTCGGGTCAAATATCAAACAGTTGGCTAAACCCCTCACTAAGTTCCTTGTGACGCACCTTACCTTCAGTTGATAGTTGGATTCAGCCCACCGGACAAACAGTCAATCATTTTCAGCCAAGCGACCGACTTTTTACCCCATGGCTGGTGCTCGGGTGGGTTTGACTACATCAAAAGCTTCAGATTTTACGCCTTTGTCCCGTTAGTGTGGGCGCAGCATGTGGTAACGATCGCGAGCCCGGTCAAGTAGATAGCTCAACTAGCACACTCTTTGTGCAGGCCATCCATCAATAGGGAGAGGACAAAAACACCCACTTTCACCTTCACTTTTACATCTCTATCTTGGAGGAAGTAATCGGGTCTGGTTGTTGTGCTCATCAACGCCCCCAGGGCTCAAGTTTGGTGCACAGAGCTCAACGGCGTGGTTGCTTCTGGCAGCAACATGCCTCCTTCAACTTACTAAAACAAGAGCGGCCGGCATAAATCGGAACATTGCATCAAGAACTGGTTAGATATGAAATTCTTGTGAGTGCGATGTCTCTAATGTGCAACAGTGGCGTAATGCAAGGCGTCGCCAAAGCAGGGAAGCAGGGGGGCGACTCAAAGTAACTTTCTGATGCGTTCTTCATCCCCTCGTACGTACAGCTCCGGATGTACACGGGATGTTTTTTGCTACAACTATACGTTTGAGCTGGTCGTCAAGGGAAAATTACCATGGAAGGTGTACTTGCTATACTTCACGTGTAACCATGACAACGGCCGTCACTTAGACGGTTCTGCAACTCTAGAATCTAGAGCAAATTCCAATATAGCAGTCAACAAATCGGAACTCGCTGTAACGGCTCGCACAGCGGCTCCATTAATTTGACTTGATGTCGATAATCACATCGCCGACATCTCTCGCTCATGAGGAGTGAATGTCAATCCGGTGGGCTCAGCACAGTACTTATGGCGGACGAATTTGATATGAACTCACATTTGTTGCTCACGTTGATTTTGTTGAGGTATCGGTACTGAATCGCCACGATGGGGGAATGTATACAGCCCCAACTGGAGAGTTGATGATCTAATCCCAACCTCAATTTTTCAGAGATCTATTAGGCCTTTAATGAGATAACCTCGCTATCCTCCTTGAGGTGCTTATTGCGCATCTTAGGGAACCGAAAGTCTTGCTTAGATACCAAGAGTTAATAAACAATACTTCTATCCAAGCGCTTGGATCCCGAGTAGCAAGAATTAACTTCGTTTGGCAGGCTGAAAAGCTCGAAGGAGAAAAGAATTGTTAACCTTTTAGGATAGGTTATTGGTGTACTTGCGATTAGAAAAGAGGAGGTACTATGGTAAGCATTCTGATGACAGTAATAGAAAGATGTCGCTGTCAAATTCCTAGTGTCAGTCGTTACAATATGCAGCGTTTTTAGTGGTATACTCCTATCTCAATATGACCTGTACTTCGCGGGTATTCATCTAATCCATCAGTGCTTCCTGGAAGTTGAAATACTGTTTCACAGAAGCTATCGAGTATATCCCCGCTCTGATCAAACCAAATTGCCGCCGCAACACCTTACGAGCCTCACGTATATCACTCGTGTTCATCTTTCTCAATGACATAATGTAGACATCACTGTCACATCAACCATGAAACGCTTGTGATAGGACATCATAAGGCAGTTAATAAGGGGGCGGCATCCTAAGTGTGTTCCGATTAAAACTTCCAGTTCCAGGAAGGGTTTAATTGACCTAGAGAATTGAAAATGGAGACGGCTGGTTATGAGCGAAGTTCCAACCACCCTTGTCATTTTGACTATAATATCCGGAGGGTTAATGCTGCTTAGCACTTCAAAATGAGTCATATTAGCTGCTCACTTGATGCCAGAAGTGAAATACTGGAAGTGAAACTTCAGGATACCCAATATGTCGAATCACCTGACCTCTGGTGAAAGTCACCCACCTGTCATGTGACTCATCTCTTCTCCACCATCTCCATTCTCCCGATAAGATTGTTGCAGCTCTTTTTCGTCTCCTTGGTTTGCCTAAAGTCTGGGTTGTCTGGAAGCCCCTCTGCCCCTCTCCCTCTCCTTCTTACTTGCTCTCTAGCTACTTAAATACTATCTACTCACTAATCCATCAAGTCACGGTCTTCTTTTGTGGATTTCATTGGGTTTATACTGCTACTTCTTCCACAATGTAGCTAACTTCGCTTTTCACTTCATACCTTGTGTTTTAGCGGAGCGAAGCGCATTTTAATGAGAGAACAAAGCCATAACTTAGTCACATGATAATCTAGATTGAATTAGGTGATCACCAGCTGCAAGGCCGAGCAGAATCTGGAGTGTAGATTTATCAACCAAATAATTAGCACTCGACAGTGTCAGCGCGCTGTCTGTTAAGACTTTGTACACATTTGTTATGGCTTAGGGCATAGGGTTTATGCACATGGGTACTACGAATGACTGGTACAACACCCTTCATCATCACAATATTATAAACTTCCTTACAGCCTCGTAAAGGGGGATAGAATATTCTACGCAACTCTTTATTACGGACTTCCTTGCCTACCATGCTTGCTATATGCATGAGGCCTCAGTGATTACCTATCACTCACGTGATCCTAATTCGCTCGTTTTTAACAAGAGCCCTCAATAGCCATGAACAGTCACTAAAGCCACAATTTCTATTAAACGTTACATTATTTTCATTTCTGTACCCGACTTTATGTAACTGACAATATATTCATGTAACATTACTTTCTATCTCATCACTAATCTCTTCTCTCAATTCCAACAAATCCCTTTTCGAAGCTTCTCCCGTCGGCAGAGCGTCGAACTATGCTTGTACCCACCTTCGTCCGAGAGCAATATGTACTACTTACACGGCTACACCACACCACTTCAATAGAAGTTCCGTAAGTGAGCGCCCGCCAATCAGTTTTTCTCTCAATTCTGGTCTGTGTCCAGTCCCTGGATAGAACTCTGTCAGCGATTCCAGCCCATGGGTTTGAAACGCCGATCAGATGCATTCTGACCCCATGATGTGCAACCAGCTATTTGTTTCGGTGCGCTAATTGTGTTCCCCACACTGGTGAAAAGTGCTGCATTGCTAAAGGGGTTGTGGTTGGAGGCCGATTAGTGGCCGGTTTGACCGCAAGGAGGTGATTGATCTATTTTGAGGCTATCAACACATGCTGCAACCCTTGGAATCTATAGTCTGGTTAGAGACGGATACAACACGCCTCACCAGTGCGGGGAAGAGCAGGCATTTGATGCATACTGCGTCTGCGATTGTGTTACACTACTTAGATATCAGCTGAGCAGTTATCTACAGGCGGTAATAAAACGTCCCATCCGTCCTTATTCTGATCAATCACACAACTACCTCACTTTCACATGAACTTCCCCATCAATCGCTGTGAGGATTGCGACAAGACGTTCCCCAGCGAAGTTATTCTGAGCTGGCATCGTTTGAGCGGCTGCAAACTCTTACAACAACTCGAAAACCTGGTGGTTTCAAATAGTCGCATTACGCCGAAATCACAGAATCCGAAACCACAGAATCCGAAACCACGGAAGCCGAAAACACAGCACTGTACGGATTGCAATAAGCTCTTCAAAAGCACGACAGACCTAAAAATGCATATGAAGTCGACAAAAAGACACAACCCAGTGTCAGCAACCTACACCGTCTCCTCGACTACCAGACTCACCAGCGAACGAGTCGAATCGATCACCAAGTATCAATCTCCTCACCACACGGATGTCGCACCAAGGGCGGAGCCCGCAAAAAACAAGACACAAACTACGCCCATGATAAGGAACTACTGCGGAGATTGCAAAAAGCACTTTAATAATGCGGGGAGCCTTTCACAGCATCTAAAATCGGCAAAAAGGCACAAAGCAGCCCCAGCAGCGCCCTTCCCTTCGACTGCTAGGTCTACCCGCGAAGGAGTCGAACCAATCGCCAAGTACCAGCCTCCCAATCACACGGATGCCACGCCGAGAGTGAAGCCCGTAAAAAACAACCAGATACAACCCACGATAAGTAACTACTACGGAGAATGCAAGGAGCAGTTTAAAACCCCGAAGGGCCTTGAAAAGCATATGAAGTTGGCAGCATGGAGACATGATTCGGTACCGACAACCCACACCTCCCCCCGGATCACCATACCCATCCATAAAGGTGCTGAAACAACCACCGAGGACCTGTCTCTCAATCCTACACGTACGACTAAGCTCATATTAAAAAAGAAAGCGCAGGTTACGGTAAGACCCTATTGCGGAAATAGCCTCAATACTACTAAGAGCTTGGAACAGTATTTGAAGTCGGCAGAACATAATCCAGTACCGATTACGCGCAAAGCCCCCATAAAAGCTAAATCGAAACCCAAATTGCTCGCAAAGCATAAGTCACCCTACGACAAAGATGCTATATATATCCAGAAGCTCTTCTCAGGACATCAGCTCTGCGAAAAGTTCCCGTGGTATCAGTACCGCAAGAAGCTCTCAAAGTACAAGTCCCGTGACGATAATGCCGGCGCAAAACGTGAATGGAAAGGGACGATAAGTGCCAGGAGCGCGAACAAAGTGGGAGGCCACAGCAGAGAAAAGGGCAAGGAGAGTTTTGAGTTGGCGGATTGGTACATCCCAGGCAAAAAGGGGAAGAGAAAGGCGAACTGGTCGCGAAAAGGGCACGACAAGTATATGGTCAAGCAGACGGAGTACTGGGAAGAGGATATGTGGCTGGAGCAGGAATGAAGAAAGGAAGGAAACAACTGATGCATGCTGGAGCTGTTGAATCGTTCCGGGATTCTGCTGGCAAGGAGTGAGGAAAGGTAGTAAATGACAAATGTTTGGAAGGAAATTTGAGCCAACTGACATCGAGCATCTGGGCTTGCCTGTTGCAATGAGATCTAGCGAAAGGCTCAGTTCAACCCCGACGAGCCGGGCAAATTTGAATGCAGTGGTTCTTGTCGCTAAGTCATTTCTGGGCAGCCATGTACATTGTACAAGTGCTAAAATTAATAAAATAACCGCGAAAATCTGGAAGAATAAACCGGCAGCCCAAAAGCACTGCACCCACGCCACCCTATCCCCGATTGACCATCCCAACGAGCAATCTACCCCGCACTGAATCGACTGATGACTCCTTTGCTGCAGAAAATCCATGTACACTTGCCACAGCTGCAATCCAACCCGCCAATCAGGTCTGCGTGGGGTAATGGGGCATGATGCAACAAGTTTGTTAATCGGCCGCAAGCGGTCATGGAGTATTTATTCCAAACCCTGCCCCACCCAAAAAACGCCAAGGGAGACGCCAAATCTTCAATCTCTCTTGCCGGTCACGAACAACTAATGTACGATCTACACCACCCACATTATTTCTAGCCCGACTCGGAGCCGATTAACGGAAGGATTCGGGCCACCACATACGCGCCGCAGAACTCCTTTTCCAATCCTTTCCAGACCACTTGCCCATGCGGAGTTTGCTTGATCTATGGACAGGGTGCACCTACTATATGTCTACAACGGGGTGCACTGCTCATAGATTAACCAATAGTACCATCTCACACTTTCTCCAGGGTGAGGGCAAGCAGCAGATATTAGCAGAGAAGCGAGTTTTATCTGACAGCAGGAAGGGGAAATGTTGAGGGTGGGTAAAATATGTTGTGAGAGAAGAGAATATATAGAAACTTGGGAGGAGTTTTGGAGTTGGTCTTCTATGTAGTGTTTTGCAGTATGGTTCTAGCTGTTGAATATAAATTTGGGAAGATCTAATAACTCTTAGAGTTAATTTATTCTTGAGAGCTATCTACTTATAACCGCTGTGTCTCTAGACAGTCAATTCTGACAGTCAACTGCACTAATCAACTTTGACTGTCTTGGGATTCTAGTGGGGTAACAGCTCTAATATACGGCTTGAACAGCTAATTTTTGGGTACTTATATTTGGTCTAATAAAATGCAAGTAAATTAGGACAGAAGTAATTTTCAACTCGTGAGTTCAAACATTCCATGAACATCTGTTGGAGAACAGCTGGGGACGGTAATGTTGTGTCCCTAGCTATCTTACCGTCCGTGTCCGTCCTCAATCCAAAGGAACGTGCGGTCCAGTCCCATTCTCAGCAATCCCGGACGAACAGGACAGTTAACTGCACTGCTACACCGGAACAATTGTTGGCAGTAGTATTTTGCAGATATCTGCTTGACTTTGATTTGCACCTTGTATTCTTGTCTCAAAGTATATTATACTATAGTCCTTGATTGATTTAATGAGCTAATTAGACTTCACTGCACGCTGATAATCCAAGTACATGAATTTCTTGTGCTCTGGCCTTAGCGTATTTCCTCTATACTCCCTGCAGGTGTCCGCCTGGCGGGTCTCACCCACTACTTGCTTCACCATTCTCGTAAGACCCTTGGTGGTGGTGGTGATGATGATGGGATGCACCTGAGGTGCTATCGAAGGGAAAGAAATTTAAAACCGAAGTTTACTAACCATATGGGGGAGCTTTATTACCTAAGAAGAAACCGTCCAGTCAAAGCTGACTAGCGCGATTTGACTGGGAATTGACTGTCGGGAGACACGGCAACTTAAAATATATCCAATATCCGAGTAACTAATACGACTTTTGAATGAAGTAGATTCCGCCTAATAATAATAATAATCAGCGATTAGCCCTTCATATGCCCCCCTTATACCCTTACAGCCCATGAGGCAAGGTCTAATCTTCGTGTTCGTGGTCGCTCCCCCTAAAGAACTTCTCCCACCATGTTTTCACCCCCTCCGTAAGCCCCGCCCACCATGTTTTCATTGTAGCAGCCATGTCAATGTCCTTAAACCACTGTACCATTGCTGCAGGCATGCCCTTAAACCACTGCACCATTGCCACAGGCATACCGGCGATTCCGTCAAACCACCTTATCACCGTAGCAGCCATATCGGTCTCATCAAACCACCGTTTCAACCAGGGCAGAGTCAGCGCAGCCCCTAGCACTCCGACCCCAGTCATCGGAATGATAACTGCTCCAACCATTCCGATCATCTGCAGAACAGAAAAAACACTTCCAGCTACAACGAAACCCCCATAAGTCGCCTGCCAGGCCGCAGCCAAACTGCCTACATTCGGTCAGTCCTCAATTGTGGCTTAGAAACTAGTTCGCCCCAAAAAACGTACCAGCAACAGGTCCCAGAGCGCCGAAACCGGCAAGACCAACGGGGTTGAGGATCAGCACGAGACCGACAACAATGAAGATAGTTTGGTATGGGTGTGCCTTTATGTGGTTTATCACCGCGCGGAATAAGGCGCGATAGAATTCCGGGTCGGTGGCGGTGGCGATGAGCTTGTTGAAGAGGTCTCGAAGGTTGAACTTGCGGAGTTCAGACAAGATAGAATGCTGCCCCTGCATTGCAGAAAGCATGGCTTCGCATTCATCAGAGCGGGCGAGTATGGCTCTGTGTTGTTCGAGGCTCCGCTTAGCGTTGCGGGTAACTGCCACTTTTGTTCTCACTATGCCCACGCTCCGCAGGATATCCAACGCTCTATCAGCTGCCTCAAAACCTCTAATACTCGACAGCCAGGCTTCCGCAATCAAGTCTAACCCATTATCAATACCCTTGAAACCAAACGGACGATCTAGTAATAGCTCACCAGTGGGGCCCAGAGACCCAAATCCTGGCGCAGCGCGGGGTTTGCATCTCAACACGATTCCAACAACTATAAAGGCCGTTTCGGATGGGTAGTTTTCGGTGTGATTCTTTATTGCGAAGCGAAATTGATCCCTAAATAAGCGGTCGTTAAGGGTGTCTATAAGTCGCTTGGTTAGTGCACGGAGATTGCTATCGCCTAAGACCTGGAGGGAGTTTCTAATATTAACGGAGGTGGGTCCGGGGTTTGTTTGGGTGAAGGAGTGGACGATTTCTCGCGGGTTTTTGCTTTCGAGGTAGCAGAAGTAGAAGGCGAGGGGCGGGTCGCTGGCCATTTTACAGAGCGCTGATGCGAAACCGGCGGGAGCGAGAGAGAAGTGAAAGAAGAAAAGGGAATTGGAGTGGGGTGACGGATGTGAAGGGTGCGTGACAAGGGCGGCAATATCGAGTTGTTTGCCGCCTTGTTATGCACGCTGCCGATTGGGTGGTTTGACCGGCGGCCTCGAAATGGAATGATTGGAATGCAGATTATATATTATTGCTGGTTAGTCCAACCCTCTTTTACCCGTTCACCGAATGCCCTACTTCTGTGGGACGACTAATGATAGGTAATCTGCGCTCATACGACAGTCACTAACTTATAGATATTGGGCATTAGGGCTGAATCCATCCGCACAATTCGATCTCTCTGCTGAATTATACTCCTTGTAATGCTATTGACCCATCCCAATCCAGTCCTATCAACGCATAGGGTACTTGCTCAGTATGAAGATTAAAGAAACAGCATAAGCAACTATCATGTGATAACCCGCGAAGGTCTACTCATGATCATAGCCACCTCCACCTCTTGATATTTTTCTCCCACCATCCACTCATATCCGGCATAGTCATATTAACACCCTAAAGCCAGCGCATCATTGCAGCAAACATGTTGGACCCTTCAATCCACCGCTTCAACCACGGATAAGCCAGCACAGCACCTCCCAACCCAACTCCAGACATCGGAATGGCCACCGCCCCGACCATTCCCAGCATTTGCAAGACTGAAAAAAGGCTTCCAGCTACAACATAACCCCCATAGGTCGCCTGCCAGGCCGCAGCCGCACTGCCTATATATGGTCAATTCCCTAGCAACGTTAACTGATTCGCTCATGAAACTTACCAGCAACAGGTCCCAAAGCGCCGAATCCGGCGAGACCGATGGGGTTGAGAATTAGTACGAGAGCGATAATAATGAAAGCAGTTTGATATGGGTGCTCCTTTACATGGTTTATGATGGCGTAAAATACGGCGCGGTAGAATTCCGGGTCCTTGACGGTGGAGATGACCTTGTCCACGACCTGCTGCAAGATGGGTAACAATTCAGAGGCAGAAGTGGCGAGTTCACCCATAAGCTTGTTGAAGTTACCCGGTAAACGGGAGATGAAGGTGCTGAGGTTGTTGCAACCACGGAACATAGCTGAGATGGAGGGATACATGTTTAGGATTGCCGAGAGCATAGCACTGCTTTGATCGTGGCGGAGGCTGCGTACAATAGCCGCTCCGGGGCCCACCATACCTATCCCCCGTAGAATATCAAATGCGCTATCGGCAGCTTCAGGACCTCCAGGGCGTGATTTCCAGGCTTCTGCAATCGATTCTATACCCATTATCAGCACTCCCGCAACCATACAGAAGGTGTGACGGATACTCACCAGTAGTGGAATTCGGAGGCTTCAAGTCTGGCACGGAGATGGGGTTACACAGCATCGCAATCACGACGACTATGAAGGCGGTTTCGAGTGGGTGATTTTCGATGTGAAGCTCTATGGCATGGAAAAATTGATGTTTCCATACATCGTCATTTATAGTGCCCAGAAGCTGCTGGGTCAGAGAAGAGTGGTCGGGCCGGCTCAAACCCCCAAGAGCGTCGCGGGTGGGTTTGATAACTGGATGTCCGGGATTCGCTTGGATGAAGGCGACCACAGTTTCTGGCGGACTTTGGCTCTGGAGATCGCGGAAGTAGTCGGGGAGTGGGGAGGGATCTTCCATTCTGCAGGATTTTGATGCGAAAGTGAAGAGAAGTGAAGGTCAAGAAGAATAAGAACAAAAGTGGGAGGTGGGGTGGTCAATATGAAGGTCTAGGATGTGTGACTAGGGGCGGCAAACACTTTGTATTGTTTGCCGCCGATCATGCGCACTGCCGATTGGATGATTTGACCGGCGGCCCCAGATTGGAAGTTTACTTGTTGCTGGTTAACCCGACCTTGTTTACCCGTTAATCAAGGCCTTGCTTCGCCCAGACGACAGTTGTACCAATGACAGTTGGTCCACTTCCAGGTGGGTGAGGGAGGCATTAGATAGGATCAAACCCGTTCGAACGTTCGCATACTTCGGCAATCCTAACTTGGTACTGCAGTCGCCACCTCAGCGATACTGGTGACCTAAGGATTAATGATACGATGGCAGACGGCAGTATTTGGGGAAAACTCGACGTGATTCGGGCCTATACCCGAAGCGTACCTCCCACGTGGACAGCAAAGCAAACCTGCGCGCGAGTAACCTTCCGGCGCGCTTCACCGCGTCAGAAAATTCTGGGTGGAATGTGAAATCATGGGTGCTCCCCTCCTCTCCCGCCACCCTCTCACCTGCGCTGCAAGCCTTATTCCTTTCACTGCAGAGCCCCTGGTTCTTCTGAGCATGAGGGATTTACGTAAATACGACGGTACTTGTTATCGCGCGTAACCGCTAAGATCTTTAGGAGCACAGCACTGCGCTTACGCCCTGCAAACTTAGATTCTCAAACTCGAATAGAGAACATCTCTCCCGGAAAACTAATAATAGCTACCTCACCACATTCCAATCCCCAATCCCCCAAAAGTCGTTTAATTCCGGCGGGTAACTTGCCCCCACCAGTTCGCGACCGGCGTTTCCGTCCCGCCCCACCAGTCGCTCACAGGTTGGCCGTAATCTCCATTCAACCAGTTCTTCACAGGCTCTCCATAATCACCTCGACCCCAATGAGCAACTTCATCCCCCGCCGCATTGGCACCTTTCCAAACCCCCTCTTGGTGTGCTGCAACTACAGCCGTAGCACCGACAATAGCAGCACCAGTCACAGGAATAGCAACCGCTGCCACCATACCCAGGCTCTGCAGAATGGCGAATGCGCTTCCGGCAGCCACAGAACCTCCAATACTCGATTGCCAGGCTGCCGCGATCGATCCTGCGCCAGCTAATCAGCCTTATCACTCCCGCAAACCAACGGAAGATAGTTACTCACCAGCAACGGGCCCTAACGAACCGAAACCAGCCATGGCGAGGGGATTCATCATCAATATGATCCCGACGACCAAGAACGCGGTTTGATATGGGTGGTTCTTGATGTGCTGCGTTATTGCGCGAAGGAATTGGTTTCTGAATGCGCGGTCGCTTAGGGTGTTTATAAGCCGCTCTATCAGACCACGGAGGTCGACATGGCTCAAGGCCCCAAGGGAGGTGGCGATGGCATTGGTAACCGGGCCGGAGTTTGCCCTGGTGAAAGCATCGATTATATGTTTCGGGTTTTGTCCTTGTAGGTCACGGAAGTGGACGGGCAGGGAGGAGTTGTGGTGAAAGTCGGCGCTCATTTTACAGGATTGTGATGTGATGCTGGTTGAGGTACTAGTAAGGTGGGGAGGAGAGAAGATGGATTACGGACGGCAGGATAAGAACACAAGACAGTGACTGCGGTGGGTTGAAGATAAGAAAGACGTGCGGGGAACTACGACGGGATTGGTAAAGTTTGTCAGTGCTATGTGGCAGCTTTTCATTGCCTTGTACGCTTGTATTGTCTTTCTTGCCTGTTCATGCCAGAACCCGATTGGACGATTTGACCGGCGGTTTTGAAACGGAATGTTGAATATGCAGTTTATACGCACCTTGCAATTTATTATCAAGTGAAGCCCCAGGCCTGCTTTCTTTCGGCTGCAGATCCAGCGCTTAACGGCTTTCTTCGATGATCCAATGGTCTCCGCCAAAGCACGCCACAAACCGGCGGCGTATGAGGTTTAGGTCGAGAATAATACTGACTGATTAACGCTCAGTAAACGATGAAAAGTTCTCGACTGGGATTAAGCGTACTTGAGACCTACATATATGCTCTAAGATATACACACATTGGATGTGTACTGGCTAGGCGTGCGACAAGCGGGGAGATATAGGTATGTATATTTTAACAGCAGGTCGCGGTAAGCAGGTCATGCCTTGTACGCTTAGTAGATAACCTGAACCGGACGTTGGCTTATAGAATTGGCAGACGGATCAAACTACAAGCCTTCTCCATATACCGACCCAAATCCAAGACCGAGTGATCGCTCATGCAACTCGACTAAGCAACATCAAATTATGTACAGCTGGAGCTCTGTACAACTAATTTTGAGCTGTATTCTAACGAGTAACCTGTCCCCACCAGTTCGTGACCGGCTTTCCCGTCCCGCCCAACCAGTTCGTGACCGGCTTCTCCGTCCCGCCCAACCAGTTCGTGACCGGCTTCTCCTTCCCGCCCAACCAGTTCGTGACCGGCTTTTCCGTCCCGCCCCACCAATTCGTGACCGGCTTCTCCGTCCCGCCCAACCAGTTCACGACCTGCTTTTCCGTCCCGCCCAACCAGTTCGTGACCGGCTTCTCCGTCCTGCCCCACCATTTCACGACCTGCTTTTCCGTCCCGCCCAACCAGTTCACGACCGGCTTTTCCGTTCCGCCCCACCAGTTCGCCACCTGCTTTTCCGTCCCGCCCCACCAATTCGCGACCGGCTTTTCCGTCCCGCCCCACCAGCTCTTCACAGGTTGGCCATAGTCACCTTTCCACCAATTCTTCACAGGTTCGCCATAATCACCTCCCCACCAACGAGCTACTTCACCACCCGCACTTCTCAAAATCCCCTGTTGGTGCGCCGCAACCACCGTCGTAGCACCGACAACAGCAACACCAGTCACCGGAATAGCACCCGCTCCCACCATACTCATGCTCTGCAGGATGGCGAATGCGCTTCCGGCAACCACAGAACCTCCAATACTCGATTGCCAGGCTGTCGCAATCGATCCTGCGCCAGCAAATCAGTCTGTCACCACGCAAACTGACGGAAGATACTCACCAGCAACAGGCCCTAACGAACCGAAACCAGCCATGGTGAAAGGGTTGATCATCAATATGATCCCGTTGACCAAGAACGCGGTTTGATATGTGTGGTCCTTGATGTGCTGCGTTATTCTGAACGCGCGGTCGCTAAAGGTGTTTATAAGCCGCTTTGTCAGAGCTCGGAGGTCGACATGGCTCAAGGCCCCGAGGTAGGTGGCGATGGCATTGGTAACCGGGCTGGAGTTTGCCCTGGTGAAAGCATCGATTATATGTTTCGGGTTTTGTCCTTGTAAGGCACGGAAGTGGACGAGCAGGGAGGAGTTGTGGTGAGAGTCGGCGCTCATTTTACAGGATTGTGATGTGATGCTGGTTGAGGTACTAGTAAGGTGGGAGGAGAGAAGATGGATCACGGACGGCAGGATAAGAACAAAAGACTGTGACTGCGGTGGATGGGAGATAAGACATGTGAGGGAACTACGACGGGATTGGTAAAGTTTGTCAGTGCTGTTGACTGCCTTGTGTTTGTGTTGTCTTTAGCCTGTTCATGCACGCACCCGATTGGATGATTTGACCGGCGGAATGTTGGATATGCAGTTTATGCGAACCTTGTAATTTATTACCAGTGTAGAGTAGCCCCAGGCCTGCTTTCTTTCGGCTGCAGATCCAGCGCCTAACGGCTTTCTTCGACGATCCAATAGTCGTCCGCAAAAGCACTTCCATAAACCGGCGGCGTATGGGGTTTAGGGCCGAGAATAATGCTGACTGATTGACGTTTAGCAAACGATAACAAGTTCTCGATTAAGATTAACCGTGATTGAGGCTTATGTGCTCTAAGAGCGGGATATACACATTGAATGTATATTAGCTAGGCATGCGGTGAGCGGGGAGGTAAGCATATCATAAAGCAAGTTGCGGTAAGCAGGTCATGAACTATACGTTTAGTAGATAACCGGAAACAAGCGTTGGCTTATGCAGACAGATCAAGCTACATAGCCTTCTCCATTTACCGCCCCAACATCCAAGGCCAAGTGGGTGGGAGCTCCGCCATCTAGCCGGCTCGCCCGGAGGCGGAGGGGTTATTAGGCTCTGTCATACTCTAGTAAGAGTGAATACAGTATGAATAAACAACAACAATCCAAGGCCAAGTGATCGCTTATGCATCTGGCTAAGTAACTTTAAATTGTGTACAGCTGGAGCTCTGTATAACTAATTTTGAGCCGTATTCTGACGAGTAACCTGTCCCCACCAGTTCGCGACCGGCTTTTCCGTCGCGCCCAACCAGCTCTTCACAGGTTGGTCGAAGTTACCATTCCACCAATTCTTCACCGGTTCGCCATAATCACCTCCCCACCAACGAGCTACTTCACCACCCGCCGCATTGGCACCTCTCAGAACCCCCTGTTGGTGCGCTGCAACCACCGCCGTAGTACCGACAATAGCGGCACCAGCCGCAGGAATAGCAACCGCTGCCACCATGCCCATGCTCTGTAGGATGGCGAACGCGCTCCCGGCGGCCACAGAACCTCCAATACTGGCTTGCCAGCCGGCCGCAACCGATCCTGCGCCAGCCAATCAGTCTGTCACTCGCGCAAACCGATGGAAGATACTCACCGGCAACGGGTCCTAATGATCCAAAACCGGCCAGGGCGAGTGGGTTCATTAGCAGAATGACCCCGACGACTATGAATGCGGTTTGGTATGGGTGATTCCTGATGTGCTGCGTTATCGCGCGCAGGAACTGGTTTCTAAATTCGCTGTCGCTAAGCGTGCTTATAAGCCGCTCGATTAGGGAACGGAGTTCGATATGGCTCAAGGCCCCGAGGGAGGTGGTGATGGCATTGGTAACTGGACCGGGGTTTGCCCGGGTGAAAGCGTCGATTATATGCTGTGGGTTTTGGCCTCGTAGGTCGCGGAAGTAGACGGGTAGGCTGTCGGAATCATTGTGGTGAGAGTCGTCGGCCATTTGTTACGATGTTGATGTGGCGTTGTTAGGTTTGGGCGCCGGTTAGAGAGGCGGGGATGAGAGAAGAGTGTTGGGATGGCAGGATAAGGTGTCACTGGGGTGGCTGGGATATCAAAATCTGCGATGGGATTGGTAATGTTCGTCGTGGCTATGTGGCGCGGATTCACCCGCATTGATTGGGTTAGCTCCTACCGATTCATGCATACAGCCGATTGGATGATTTGACCTGCAGTTCCGAAATGGAATGCTGAATATGCAGTTTATATGCACCTGTGACGTGGCCCCAAGCCTGCCTTCTTTCTGTTACAGATTCAGTATTTACAGCTTCTTTGGCAAGACAATAATGATCAACCATAAACCGGTGGCATATGAAGTTTAGGGTCGTCAAGAATAATGCTGACTGATTGACGTTCTGCAAACGATGAAAATTTCTCGATTGGGATTAACTGTGATTGATGCTTATGTGCTCTAAGAGCGGAATATACAAATTGAATGTATATTAGCCAGGCATGCGGCGAGCGGGGAGATATAGGTAAGCATATTATAAAGCAAGTTGCAGTAAGTAGGTCATGAACTATATGTTTAGTAGATAACCGGAAACAAGCGTTGGCTTACGCAGACAGATCAAGCTACATAGCCTTCTCCATTTACCGCCCCAAAATCCAAGGCCAAGTGATCGCTTATGCATCCGGCTAAGCAACTTCAAATTGTGTACAGCTGGAGCTCTGCACGGCTATTTTGAGCGTGGTGTCTCTTAATTAAGATATACCGATACATAAGAACTCTGCCTGTCACGATGCACGGAGAGGATCCGGAGTGCATATGCACTGACATCAATCACGACATTTCTGCCCCACTGGATGGGTAAAAGTGGTAATTGAATTGGTTGTATCTGAGGCTATAAGTTCTCCCACTGAGCATCATACAAGAACATTTTCAGTCATGTGACTTCAGGCCAGTCTTTAGCAGGTACAAGTTTGTTTACTGCAGGCCAAGTTGGCCCCAGATGGTAGAGCCGCTTAATGCCCACTTAGTAAGTTTTTTAGCCGCTAGCTGTGCGTTGACAAAGTACCTAACTGCAGCTAGAGTTATCATGGTATTTTGGGGGGAATATGGGGTGTTGGGCGCAAGTTGAGTGCACATGCTCGAGCGTCACCGAGCTCACAAGTGACTTCGAGCTAAAAAAAAATTGGATTCAAGCATGAGCGTGACATCTTATACACCAAACGTGACGTTTCATCTATCTTGGGGCGAGTAGTGGTTCCTTAATGAGAGGGCCTATATGCCACGTTGATACATAATTATATCAGGCATCTTGTTCCAGGGGGCGAAAAGAAGCTTATGAATTACTCGAGTATTGAATTGGTTTGGAGTGACTCAAGGTCAGGAATTCGCGAATAGGTCTAGGGGGTCCTAGCTAGAATATAAAAAACTTGGTCCAAGATAGCCCAAGGGATTATATAACCTGTTGAATAATTGCGCATGCTTGGGTCAGAAACTATCATGATCACCCAAATGCTAGTCGTCCTCGAGACTTAACTTTTGGCGTTAGAAACAAGCCTATAGTAATCTTAAGTTCGGAGATCTGTACGGTGGAGAGGCTCCTGATCTCCTTTCTACCGCGTTATAGTATATCGACTATACTCTGTGGTATGTTAAGGTTCAATATAGGGGTTTTTTACGGTTTTTATTCGGGGTAGCTCTCTGGGGGCCATATTATGCAACGTAGCCCTAGCCTCTTGACTGCACGATAACCCTCTAGCAACGAATAATTTGTAGTATAGCCCTCTCACACTGAGGAGTAATCGAGAGTTAAAAGTTTCGCTGTTAATTTATCAGGTCTATGATTTCTCTGTGCACCTCCTTATCTTGGCTGTGTTCGAGGGTTGTGAGTGACAAAAGCAATAAGTAGTCTGTGGCAACCCATCAATTGACAACCTTACATGAGTTATTACCTGACATGACTACTCATTCAAGCAGTCATTAAATTGCAATGACTGCACCACCACTCACACCCGCAAGCTGAAGAGAAAGCAAGCCTTAAATACCCAACAGTTTTCCGAATTCTTCTCTTCATCTTGCCAATTCTTTGTTTCAACATGTTTAGTAAGGGCTGTTCTACATAAAATCGTTTAAAGGGTTATGTTGAATAATATGTATGGTCTCCGGGGGGCCTAGGATTATCCGGAATAAAAGCCGTACTTTTTATTTGGAGGCCCTGCGACTGAATATTCCTCCAGATTAAGGTGATTGCGACGCGGTTGAGGGAACTTGTTCCGGACGAGGGCTATAGCTACTATATGCGTACCGCACTTCGAAATACGTTTCCGCTGCCTGAGCTACCTACTCTAGGCCCGCAAAGCTCAAAGAATATACATGGTGGTACCTGCATTGCTTACGAGTAAAGGATATTAGGATAGTATATTCTGGATTACCGAAACAACAGTTCAAAGATTTCGAGTGACCCCTCTACTATCAACACAAGGAGACATACGGCGGCACCCACGCTGCTACTTCTCCCAACCCCAATACCGAGCTCGTGTACCTACACTGAGATGCTGGACCCCCCGCTCCTACGTAATTACACCTCTTACTCTCCTCTGTAACTAGCTTGTCGCTCCACCCTTTCTTACATCTATCTCATCATCAATTTCAATCACATCCACCAGTACAGATATTTTTGAGAATTCGAACGCGATCGTGTACCGTCACACTCACAAATTCACACGTGATGCTTATTTGTCGTGCTTCAGCACCCTCGTGATGGGTACAGATTATTCGGTCATGTGTGACAATCCGGTCTGTCCAATGATTCCACCAGTCCGGACGGACCCGGTCTAGGGTAGGGCTCAGTACGGTCCGGTCCAACCGTTAGGTCGGACTGGACCGAGCCCAAGACTGGCAGTCTGGGACTGGACGGGCTTGGTCTGCACCAGTCCGCACACGCTTGCAATTTCGACATTGTTTCTTAGTCAAGTACCACTGAAAACATGGCTCATCCTCACATGTATCACCGCACACCTCTGGATACCCACTCTGGGTGAAATTATGACAGTTCTGTCTGTATATTTGGTGCCATCGAGATATATTTCCCCCATTAAAAGACCGATACAGTGAAAAAATACCCTAAACCTGGACACTATGCTGGACTGGTCCAAATCAGTCCAGGCCAGTTCAGTCCAGGTCCAGAAAAAGTGGGGATTGGTCCGATTCCGGTCCAAAAATTACTCGGAGTAGATTAGATTAGACTTAGACGGACCAGACTGGTCCAATGCTGGATTGGTGGAATCATTAGGTCTGTCTGATTCCACGTGTGAGCAGGCATAGAGCATATCGTGTACTGAAGCTCGAACTCCGGCTATCTTCGCTCTCCAGTTTATCCGGCGACTTCCGTAAAATTCGTTCTCCAGCTCATTCTGCACCATTCGTCTAACTTCGCTCTCCAGCTCATCCCGCACCATTCGTCTAACTTCACTCTCCAGCTCATCCACCCTTCGTATAACTTCACTCCCCAGCTCATCCACCCTTTGTATAACTTCCCTGTTTAGATAACCTCCCGCTCTTCGTCTAGCTTCACTCTCCAGCTCATCCCACACCATTTGTATAACTTCGCTCTCCAGCTCATCCTGCACTATTCGTCTAATTTTGCTCTTCAGCTCATTCTCCACTATTTGTATAACTTTGCCCTCCAGCTCATCCCACACTACTTTTATAACTTCGCCCTCCAGCCCATACCCCACACTTCGTCTAACTTTTCTCTCCAGCTCATTCCGCATCATTCGTCTAGCTTTGCTCTCCAGCTTATGCCCCTCCTTTCGTCTAACTTTACTCTCCATTTCATCCTGCATCATTCGTCTAACTTTACTCTCCATTTCATCCTGCATCATTCGTCTAACTTCACTCTTCAGATCACCTCCCGCCCTTCGTATAGTTTCACTCCCTAGCTCATCCCACACTATTCGTTTAACTTCGCTGTCCATCCACGCCCTCAAATAGTCAGGGTGCGAGGTCTGTACGTGCGTGAACATTAGATAAACCCATCGAGGGAGAATTTCCTTCCGATAATACGGCTGCTTGTGAATGAAACGTTCCATAGCATCCTCAGAGCGGTTCAAGAGAGCCTTTGCAAATCCTGCGGCCCTGAAAAGCTCTCTCTCAAAGTTCTTAATCGTTTCGTTACGAGACTCCTTATGCTTGCGAAGCATTTTCATCAAGTGACCCTTGCGCATGTCATCTTTGTCAGGCCGTCTAGAAGCTTCTTTCAGCTGATCTATAACGCTTTCCAGCATACGATCAGCATTCCGAAGTGCTAAGTTAATCGCGGGTCGGACAGAACTCTCCATACATTTGGTGGGCGGAATTCCAAGAGCTTCCCTTTCTGCAAGCAAAGAGTCCATGAGGTCAATAGCGTGTTCGGTTATCGCTGTCTCCAGAAGCATAAAACCAACAGCTCTAGCATCTTGATTCGGAAACGTGAGCTGGGGACCGGCGAGGGAGTACGTCTGCGATAAGAAGCATGATAAGAGTGTGAGGTTGCCGTTCATCCAAGCAAGATGCCATGGTAATTGGTTCAGGGAATTTGGAATAAGTAGAACCTCCTTACGTCGAAGCAGCAACTGACAGAACTTCACCTGTTCGGTTTCTGCGTGATCGACACCATTCATGTCGGCGACCACATGCAACGGAGTTCGCCCTTCATGGTCTTGAACACATTGAGAAGCACCGTGAGCGAGTAGCAGTTTTCCTACCGCTACACTCGCTGTTTTAGCAGAGACATGCAACGGGGTTTGTCGGTACATAGTGTCCACGCTGGATATTCCTAGAGGCAAATTGGCTTCTACATCATTGTGCGAGAGTAGAATCTGTACTATTGTTGGATTATTTATATGGGATGCAATGTAAAGCGGTAAATGCCCAAGTCTGTTCGCAATGGTGCGGTTGGCGCCGGCTATGAGAAGCGCTTGCACGATATCTGCACGCGATGCCCTGGTCGCAATATGAAGGGGAGTATCGCCATCCGGATTGGGACCGTTTACAAAAACGCCCCCGGCTAACAGGGCGGCCACGGTCCTTTGCGACCCGCAACGTATAGCAAAGTGGGGTAAATTATCGTGTAGGCTAGGGTCTAAATGTGCTCCCTTTTCGATGAACATGTTGAGAACATCGAGAGAGTCTCTCTGGCAGAGGTGGTGTAGAGGGGATAATCCATTTTTGTCTCTGTCTAGATATGCCCCAGACGATAGTAACAAGTCCGCGATATGTACAACTGACACATGATGCAAAGGTTGGCAACCTTGATCATCTTTGGCATTGACATCTGCGCCATGCTCTAACAGCCATTTCGCCGCTCTTTGAGTCTGTCCGGTCACTGCCAGATGGAGAGGAGTTCGACCCCTACTATCGGTGGCTTGCAGGCTACCTGGATCGCGCTCAATGATGAGGCTCAAGATTTTGACGACATTATCTAAGTCCTTCGACCAGCTAGCAAGCTGGGCGGCAAAGTGTACTGGAAGATTCCACTCATGCCCATTCTTTGGATTGTAGTACGTTTTCGTGACAACCACTGGATAGCACGTGATGAGGGCCGAAACCACATCGTAGTCTTCAAAGTCAATAGCTTGCATCAATGGGGTCATCCCAGCTGAAGACACCGCACACGCTCCCGAGGCTGTCAGAAATTGAACCGTTTCGACTAAGCGTTGGCGACCATTACATCCGTGTATCGCATATCGTTCCAGCTTAGAGGAAAATGGTAACGAGCAACCGAGCGGTGTCCCAGAGAAACACTCCTCAATACTGAGATTCTTTGATTTACTCGCTCGGAGTAGCATTTTAAGAATGTTGGGGCAGTGTAGACTTGCAGCGAGATGAAATGGTGTCCAAGCACTTTTATAGTGGTTATTGGCTTCTTCTGGATGGTAGATCTTCGCTAGGGGGTTCGCGCCGAGTTCAAGAAGAGCTGCTACAGCACTTTCGCTTCCGGCATATATTGCAAATGCAAGCGGTGTGCCGGAAAATTCTAATGGCCACTGAGGATGGAGGCGGTGAATCTCTGTACAGGGCCAGTCCAGAGCCTGTACAGCAGAGAGTCTTTCTATGGAAGAATGTGATGAGTTTGGCTCTTGACCTGGATACGGAGGAGGAGGTAAGTAATATGACTCATGACCTGCATCCCACTGGGCTAACATGCGTTGGCCTATCGACAACGCCTCGTCGCCAAAAATGAAAAGCCCATGTAAGGCAGAATAACCACCTTCAGTGATTTCTGCGGTATTTATACCCTCATATATGAGGCGTCGTACAGCTGCTGCATCTGCTAGTAAACTTGCACGGAGCAACGCAGGATGATTTTCGGATGCAAGGGCAAGCGCACCCTCTTGTAGACACTGAATAACACTAGAGTTATAGGTGTTACTGAGATCTCCTCGAATTCCAGAACAGAGTTGGTCTCCAAAAATCCGTGCAATCGGGTGACCCAACCCCTCCACAGCTTGTGAAATCATCTCGACGGCTTTACCAAGCTGTGGAACGGTTCCGAATCCCAAAATGTAACATATGGCCAACTGCAGAGTCATTCCAGCTTTCTTGTCGCTATCGGTCAAACGGAGAGATGTCTTTTCAATTTCATGAAATATCTGTTGTTGATAGTGCCACAGTATATCTCTCCCTTGGTCATATCGAAAGATCTACGAAGATATAAGTTAGACCTTCGTCCCTAGTATACTTATAGACTCATCTCACATCGTATGTCAATTCTTGTTTCCCCGCATGCATTGGAAGCTGCACAGAAAGATTCTCTACTCCATATGTCCTTGACCGGTCAGTATCCTCACTTACTCTGAATGATTTGGTACTCACTTCCAGGTTTTCATGATTGGGAACGCCATCAGGTCACTTGGGCGAACGGCCGGCTCCACCTGAAGCGTTTTGCGAAAGAGCGCACGTAGGGCTGACATTGCGAAACTGATGCAGAACCCGGACATGGATGCGTCCTGGTAGGAATTCTTCGTGGACTTGATGGCTAATTCGCGGAGCTGACTCTTGTCGAAATTCTCGCACGACGTATCCACACACGCTCCTTCAACACAACCTAACCTACACAAATGAGATGGATCCTTTGTCCAGGACTTATCGAAGTAGTGTGCTCCGTCTATGAGAATCTCCCATACGAGGAGGCCATATGCCCAGATATCGCACTTAGGCAGATCTTCGGAGGCAATTGCTTTAGTTGTTTGGCAAGCTACCTCCGGCGCATTGTACCTGTCAAATATTAGGTGTTCAGACGCAACCGTTGGAAGGTGGGTGAGCTCACAGAGGTGTTCCATAATACCGAGCGTGTTGGCGTTCGTCTTTCGAGGTAATCAACGAATGGCCAAAGTCACATAATCTTGCAATTAGGCGGTCCTGAGCTTGGAACGCCAGGACATTGTCGAGCTTTAGATCCCCATGCACGATTCCACACTTATGGAGGGCCATTAATCCTGCAGCAACATCACCCATGAATAAAAGCTTCATACTGAAAGCCACAAGCCTCCGTGATTCTCCCAAGTAAGCCCTGAAATTTCCCATAGAAGCATAGTCCACCATAACAAAGGGAACCAGGTTGTTGTCCTGCGTATTCCAACCGTAGCCGATCAGATTGAGGATATTCGGATGATTTTGAAGGGGTTTGTGATGCATGATCTGAAGGTCCAGTAGCAAGTTGGCCAGCCGAGATCCAAGTTTCTTGCCGTCGTTTCCCAACTCGCCCATCTTCAGGTGCTTCACCGCTACCATTTTTCTAGCATACACACATCGCTCCACGACAAAGGATCCACCCTCGCCTATAACGCCCTGTCGTTCTACATCGTTCATGTGGCATCTTTTGATGTTTAGCTTCTGAAGGGTGCGTAACGCTTCGTCCAGACCACCAAGCGCCGAGGGAGCCTCGCCAGAGAAACCGAAACCTTGAACAGTGGATATAGCAGTCCTCGATAACGACGTGTTCCAGCTGAGGATTGAGTCATTCTGCAGATTAGTTAGTACTGCAATTAGAGGTTGGCGCAGGTCGTCTATAAGTGCCGGAGGATAGTCTCACCGTTCCCATAGTAAAATGCCAAGTAGTTTGCGGATAGAGCTATCTAGCCGTTATTCTGGAGGTCTTCAAGGTATTTAGTTTAGATCTTGGGAGCGAGGCTGTGCTGATGAGTCTTCCGTGTGCTCAGTTGCGCTGCATGTATATCGACCTGACTAATTGGCGACGTCCGACTTCCCCGCACTAGCCAGCACACCCCATATGTCTGTGCAACGCCAGTCAAGAGCTCAAGACTTCGCTCCAAAACCAACGTACGATACTCACCTAGCGATAACTTGCAATGAGTGGACTCGAGGTTGCGGCGTTTTCCATTACCGTGATCGACCGTGTTTTGGTACTTGGAGACAAAACGACAGATATCATTTCAGCAGCGCAGGATTTTGAGGCGGTAAGCGTCTCGCTGGAGCTAAAGATTCAGGCATAGTAAGGACGAACTGGGAACTAACTCGACACCCAGGATTCTTCCCGCATATACGCTCGCACACGGAATGAACTCAATCGTGCTAAGAAACTGAAGGAGCTGTTATTTACTCCTATATCGATACAAGACGGCGTTGATGACACCCCGTTTAGCCGATTTGACATCGAGACACAAGCTGAAATTACTGTGATGTTTGAACAACTTGAAGGCACCCTCTCGGACGCCTATCATCTTCTTTGGGGGAGGTATGGCGATGCGTGCCCGGACCCCAATAGATCCTCGACTCCGCCTACACCAATGCACAATTTATCATCGACATTGCTTATCCCGGTAAACAATACCCCACCAGCTCATAACGCAGCTTCATCGTCTTCCTTCCTGAGACCACGGTCAATCTCGCGATCCCCTTCTATTTCAACACTTACGAAGGTTCGGTGGGCATTCAAAGATAAAAAGCGAGCAGAACAGCTGCTAGTCAATTTCAACGACACAAACGTCGCTATTTTCGAGCAAACAAAGCTCCTCTTGCTCTCCTCCACCCTAGGACGGGAGTTGGAATATTGCAAAAGTCTTGAAGAGAATGGGAATGCAAGAGCATTAGGACTCGACTCTGATGCGCGATTGCGAATAATGGCTGTGGATGAGGAATCCGCAATGCAGCTGGAGCTCGAAATGCCAGCTTCCTCGATCCGTCGCACCAACCAAACCTTCGGCACTGGAGTATCCATTTGCACGGTGGACTCTGAGGTGCTTACTCTCGAGTTCAAAACGATTCCCGTGGGAACCGGTGATCAGCAGATGGTATTCACACGAGCGCGTCAGCTGGCTGCTCTTCTACATCAGGCAAAAGACCCTGGCTTTCGGGTCTTGAAGTGTCGGGGCTATGCACATCTGGCGAGCGAGAATCGATTTGCGTTTCTGTATAACATTCCCGCATATTACGAGCCGAAGCCAATCTCTTTACTCGATGAACTTCGGAACCGGAAATCTAAGCCGTCGCTCGGAGATAAATTTCGATTAGCTGTCATTCTTGCATCATCTATGGCCCAGCTGCATATGGTTCAGTGGGCAAGTACCAAGCAATTCCTTCAAATTATAGGACTAACTATCGTCATAACAGGTTCACAAGAGCTTCCGCAGCCAGAATATTGTCTTCTTTCGAAGAACAGACAACTGCTCCCGAGACCCGATCGAATACGATAAGCCTTGGATATTTGGCTTTGAATACAGCCGTCCAGAAAACGACTTTACCGCAGGGCTTAGCAACGACGACATTGAGAATGACATCTATCGCCATCCAGATCGCCAAGGCCAGCCGTCCCGGCGTTTTTCAAAGATTCACGATATCTATGCGCTCGGTTAGCTTAGGGTCTCGAGTAGGCTCGTGTTGATGTGCAGACCCGCTAACCGTGTCTTATAGGGGTTGTTTTGCTCGAGATCGGACTATGGCAGCCAGCAATAGAGCTTGAACAGAACCGCTTCTCCACTGTTACAGACAAACGTGGCATTCAAAAGCAGCTCCTAAAGCACGCTTCAAGAAGATTGAAGGATAAAGTTGGCGAGAAGTACACCAGGATTGTGGAGAAGTGCCTGACGGGAGACTTCGTCGTTACTCATGACACAAAGGATGATTTGAAGCTCCAGAGACTATTTAGAGAAACGGTGATATCTGTACTAGAGAAAGCTGCACAGAGTATATAGCACGAACTGAGCGAAATTTTATGTTAGCTAGCTGCAGCGCACCTCGGCACCTCGCAGACTTACACTGGCGCGAAGGACAAATTTTGTGAATGCTTTGGACGCTGGGCTATACTGTGAAACAGGCCTGATGAAAAAAATGTCCCGTGATATAGAAGAGGAGACATCCATGCTTCGACAAAATTAGATGATTCTAAACCCTGCCTCGGCAAGCTTATTTTAACCCCCGTTCGGCGATTAGATACCATATGCAGAGTTTCTGTCTTTAATATTTGTGAGCCTTTTGTTGTGAATATCTATCGTATGGGCTTTCTTTATATCTCTAAATTTAGAGGCCTCGAGGCCACAGTTTCCTAAGCGGCCGCCCTAATTAGTTGATAGCCGCTTCGGCCCCAGTTTTGGACTGCCAGCTAAGCTCTTAACCCCACCCTTCCCCAGACGGACGGCTCAGGCCTCTGGTGCCCACCCCCACTTTCCTAGCTTATAAACTCAACGGATATCATTTTCCTTTCGCAACCGCGGCTTCAGGAACACTGCGAGTCTTGAATTTACCTATACACTGTTGTAATTCCCACCACGATAGAGCAGCACAGTATGTATCAACATATTCTTTCGTTTGAATTCTCTGCATCCGAAAGAGTACCCTGTACCCACACCAAGATCAAAGATCATGCATCATCATCGTCATCATCATTAACATTTTCGGCCGTCAACCCCTTTCATCCCTATCGCCCAAACCCCCACACCTTAGCATCCGAATCCCCTCTATCAACCACCACCCCCCCTCATCCTCTTCATCCCCCACAATCCTCACCAACATAACCTCCTTCTCCCCACAACTCTTCCTCCCTCTATCAACCAACACACTCCTCAGCGCCGGCAACACAAACGCAATCTCGGCCGCACAAATCTCCAAAAACGCCAACCCCACCGCCCAATAGTACTTCTCAAACGTAGTCTCCTGTCGGTCTTCCGAGTAGAGCAGGTATACCCCCATCTTGGCGAGAATTGCGAACCGGGCGACTGCGGCTGAAACGGATATCGCGGCGACCAGGAAGATGAAGGAGATCCCACGCTTCTGTGGGGAGGTGAGGGTAAGTGAGGTCATGATGTGGAAGGGGAGGAGGATTAGCAGGATGTCGGTCGTGATGGTGAAGACGATGCTGATTATGTTCGTCCGTGTTGAGGTGATGGGCGAACAGAGGGTTCCGGTGTAGAGGAGTTTTTCGATGTTCCTGAGTGTGTTAGAAGGTGGGATTTGTCCCGCCGGAGGGAGGGGACATACCAGTTCTCGGATAAGGGTCTACACTCCATCAGCGCGGCGATGAGAAGACCGATATATGTCAGCGGGATCAACGCCGCGGTGGCATATAATCCGTGCTTGCGGACGTTGACAGTCCTGTCGTAAAGGTCCGCGTACATGAATATGAACGCGCCCTTGAACGCCCAGATCTCGGTGACGGCGAGGATATAGATCGTCAGAAATTGCTGAATTCTCATGTTCAGTAAACGCCCCACAATCTGGGCGAAAAAAACATACCTTTGCAGCATCCGCAGTCACAAGACGATGTACTACATCTTCCTCCGTCGATGCATTCCTCCGCGTAGACACCCCAAACCACGCATTCCGAACCTCATGCCATCCCAGCCCCATCGTCAACGCCCATCCGAACGTGAAGAACCCATCGCTCCATAGCGCGAGCGTACTCCGATTCCGTAGTTTCTTCCGTAAAAGCCAGAATCGCAGTGGAAGACAGAGAGTCATTATTACCTGCATCATTACCAGGCAGATGAAGAAGTTTATAGCTTCAGTTGCGGGTACTCCCATTGCGGCGGTGGATTTGTTGTGAGTGTGAGAGGTGATTTACGTTGTACTGGGATACGGAAGGACGGGAGGTGTGATATGTAGAAATAACGCCGGGCGTCGTCTCAGCTGAATAAACGGCATGTATTCCGGTGCATCCATCGCCCGAAAAAACTTATCCGTATGCGACCCGATAACCTGAGACTAGTTCTGTGCAGATCGATAATCTTAGCCCTGTGTGTCAGATGAGACGCCTACACTGACCGGATCCCCGGTCCATGAAATATGTCGACCGTATGTCGAGGTCAACGCAACACTGTAAAATAGCAAATTCAGCGGTGCTCGTTCGTTTCATGTTGAAAATCGCCTTGCTGAAGAGAAAAAAGAAAGGCAAAAATAGAGTACCGGTACTCTCATGACGTACACCTTCAGCCCCAGCCTCCCTGCTGATGCTTGCTGCCTTGAGTGTATGTATAGCCACCCCATCACAGAATATAAAAGCACACGTACTACCGCACCCTTCTGTCCCACCAATCCACTCACCCGTTTCTCATCGCAACATGCCATCGTTAAAATCCCTCCTCCACATCAATTCCTGGAGCAACAAAAACAAAAACAGCAAACGGGAATCTCCGTCGCCTACATCCTCAAGTTCTATATCCTCACCTCAAAACCCCAATCGCCTCTCCACCTCCTCTCCCCCAACAGGTCGTCGCCGCATCTCATCTTCAGCCTCACAGAAACACCTATCGGTGCAGGAGGGAAAAGCAAACGAGACAGAAATAGAAACACTCGAGCAGCGGGTAGCAAGGAAATCTCACGATTCGCAACCGCTGTGGAGAACTCCGGCGAAGTTTGAGGTTAGCAGTGGGGGTGTGCCCGCCAAGGGGACAGGAGGAGGGAGCGGGGATGGAATTAGTAGTGGAGGCGCGGAGACGGGGAGTAGTGGTGGAGATCATGGGGCGACCGCGTTTGTGGCTGCGGCGGGAGTCGTGAGTGGGGCGATTTAGGGGCGGGGAGATCACTATCGTTAATGGATTAAATGAGGGTTACAAGCGTTCCGGCTATCTTACCGCTACCACCGGTAGGATATAATACAATAGACTAGGCCATTGCAGTTTGAATGGAGATCGTGCGGCTGAAAATGTTCACGACGGCATATACCGCGAAGAAGTCACCCTATAGTTTGCTATGCGCATTACACTACAGCAACTGAATTGCGGGGTCGGTCCTTATCGGACGCAGCAGGCTGTAGGCATTCTCGACTTCAGTGCACACTTGAACCCCCAGTTGAAATAACTAAAGTACAAGCGTGAAAGGAACGCCGTCGTATTCGATGAAACGAGGACACCGAAATCTTGAGGAATTGCTTAAGTAAGACCCATATCACCAGTTCTTAAAATCACCGCATCACACTTAGCGATTCATGAGCGTACGGAGCATGGGAAACAATGGTGACGCAGGAGTCACTGGACGGACTACGGTGCGAAATATGCGATGATCCTTCGAGGCTTTTTGTGAGAACCCCTGATTGTCTCAGCGTCCGCTTCATCTCCTCTCACGATTCGCCTTGGTATATTAAAGGTTGTTCGGTAAAAGGAACGTACGCCCCGGATGTGGGGAGATAGTATCCTATGCATTATCTATAAGTGACAAGAGAGCGAGCGACATAGTAATTTAGGGATACAAGTGTAGAGACAAAGCTCCAGCCCCCTTTCCGAACTAACAACCGTTCCGAGCATAGTTTCTTATTGAGCAGAGGCGAAAGGAGCTGAGAGCGTAGATGGCACGTAACAACAGGCGGTCGGCCGACAACGAAGTGGTGTAGGTATTCGTAGTCGGTTCGGTCGCAGATGCCGGCGGTGGCTGTAGATGAGTACTTTTATTCGATGGTGTCAGAGAGGAGCGAAAGCAGGACTGAGATGGATGGCTTTAGGGAATACCAGTAGTAGTTCCGCCGTCGGGTGCTGACTGGGTTGTCGGTCAGAGTGTCCGGTTGCAACATTGGTAGGAGGGAGGCTCTCGTTTTGTCGAAGGCACTCGTGATGCTGGGAAGAACACCGTTAAACAGTGAGGCGGACTGCAGTTCTGTCAGCAAACGGAGCCGCACTATAGCTATAGCTAGCTCGCAGGGCAGAAGCGAGGGTGGCATCCGTGGCAGGAAGGCTTCGATAGTTACGCCGGGTAGTGAAGCGAAGTGGAAAGCTTAGAGGAAGCTTAGAGGAAGCTCTATCAGTGCCCGCTATTTTTAGCTTGGCCTACGTCACCATACTCGGTTCACAAAACCCGACAAACCGTGCTTACTCAGAAGCCTCTGCCACCATGCAACCACCGTTATCAATGCGAGGAGTGATTGACCGTGCAGAACGTACGCTCCTAAAAGCAGTCCCGGTGAGGGTTGAAGCGGACAGCACCCGAGGTTACACGACGCCTCCACTTTTCTTCTCGGATTTTCTTTCTCCGCCTTTCCGCATCTCTGAAGAACTCGCGCCATAACCATACCAGCTTGCAACGCTTCGCGACACTATGTCTCGCCTCGGTCTCCGACAGCTCCCCACCGCTTTCCACACCTGCCTCGATCCCGTCCTCCAGCCCCTCTTCGCCTACTTACACCGCAACCGCATCTTCCTCGCCCTCCTCCTCGCCCCGCCGGTCGTTCACCGTCTCTACCGCGACTACGCCGCCTTCCTATCCCTCGGCCCCGGCGGCCTCCCCCACAATCACATCGGCTGGATAATCTCCTCCCTCGCCCGCGCACTCCTCCCAAGGGACCCCCTAAACACATCCGTCTTCCCTCCCTCGCACAGCTACCTCGCCTCCACCCTTCCCACACGGCCCGGCCCCCGACCGGATCTGGGCTCACACCCCCTCCCGCACCGACAAATAAGTCAGATCCCGACCCGCGATGTCATCGACGCCGTGGAATCCGCTATCCTTGAGATCCACGCTGAATTTGCGAAAGAGACGGAGATGAAGACGAGTACCTACGAGAAGAGGGGGCTGGCATTGTTTATACGCCCGGAGGTGCACTCCCCGACGCTGCGAGAGAAGAGGGAGGTCGCGCATGTTCATGCTACTGAAGAGGCGGGCGACGGGAGTTGCCATGTACTGCTTGCGCCCAGGGATTGTGTCGAGGTTATTAAGAAGGGGTGGGGGGAACGGCATCCCTTGGCGGGTATGTGGGGGAAGGTG
>Ga0307512_10000821_pt1 | contig 45832 bp, 47 predicted proteins | sample 14_EM_MG_FD_200267 | JGI IMG/M metagenome (GOLD analysis project Ga0307512, IMG submission 200267) | Populus trichocarpa ectomycorrhiza microbial communities from riparian zone in the Pacific Northwest, United States - 14_EM | ecosystem: Host-associated > Plants > Roots > Unclassified | place... | reverse complement strand
ATTTGTCAGCGGGGATGAAGGGTAGCGGGGGGGGAGCTCCGCCATCTAGCCGGCTCGCCCGGAGGCGGAGGGGGGTATTAGGTCCTGTCATACTCTGATTAGAGTGCATACAGTATGAATAAACAACAACAACAACATTTGTGGAAACTTCAAGTCATGACACTGATATGTAATGAGGAATCTTTCGCTACAATCATCATCACAGTTGTATATAGACTTGGTTGTGCGCCAAGCCTGTCCTCACGAAACACTCTGTGGTTGATTGCGAGTATAAACCTACTCAAGTACCTCTTTATTGGAATCCATTCATTCAAGCTCAGTTAAATCCATGGATTTTTCTCCGATCACTAAGTGTACTATATACGCTTTTTTGCTTCAGCTATGGAGATAGTGGAGATAGACATACCATGAGCAGGATAGATACACAGCTGCTAAAAGACAGAGATACTGGGCTGGGTGCAAGCTGGCTGATGAATCTCAAGTGAACTTAGAGACACGGGCTAGAGACGGTTCTTTGGTGCCCTTGGAGATGGCGTACATTTCTAACTCCCGGGTGGTTTTCGAATTCAAGCACTCTAAGAAGCATGCTATCAAGTGTAACTAGGAGCGTTTTTAAGACTGAAATACTGAACTTCATGCACACCGGCGTAACTTATTTTGATGGAGACATCAATAAATTCTCACATTAACTCGAGGACGGAGGTCAAAGGTTCCAATCCTCCTGAAGGCGGCGAAGCCACCACCATTTATAGTATGAGTCATGCATACGCGCTAAACAGCTTGTACCTAATTACCTCTTCTCGCATGCGCGGTAAATTTACGGAATTGTATTTTCGCTAAAACACAACCTCGTATAATGTGTCCGTGGATAAAGTCTGAAGCTTAAAATTTGTTCCGCATCAAGCTGAACTTTGCAGTTGGAAGTAGTCTGTCCTAGGCCGTCTCAGACTGAAAACACTGTAGGTGCATTAGTTGCTTGTTCCCTGTTACAGGTATACTTGTGCCGGAGATATGTTACAGATACACGGTGACTGCTGCAGGGGCTCCTGTGTATATCTCGAGTCTTTCTGCTTCTCTCTTCTCTGTACCATAGAATACACGCACGCGGTTCTCCCCAGCTTCCATATCGTAACATTCCCTGTTGAAATATGGAGGGGAGAACCGTGTGAATAGACTTAGGTACCGAGACTGGAGAGCAGGAGAAAGACTCGAGACATATACAAGGTAGATGAGTGCTTTAGGCCCTACCGGCTGTGTGCCTTGACATCAGCTCAGCTGAAGCTCAGCTCGGTCAGGTTCATGCAACATTCCCTGTTGCATGTGTACTTGGATCGTGAGTCTCAGTACCGTCTGATGTCTTGTATGAAGATGGTAGCTGTATCAGGATATGCATCAGGACCAGGGTGATGCGTCTCATGTCAGATAGAGCATACACATACGCATATGGGAGATTGTACATATACGGGCCTCTGGCCCTCGAGATAGACAAGCCAATCAAGAAATCACCGAACCATCCAAAGTAACATTCCCTGTTGCATATATGGGCTTCAGCTGAGCTGATGCATAATCTCCTTAAGATGATGGTTGTTGCAGACTCAGCTGGAGATGCCAGCTGAGTGCGCATGCATGCGTACAGGGCATACTCTGAATGCCGTATATAAGATCACGAATGTACCTGTACTTGAGAATACAAGGCTTCTAGCAATCAGTATTTCAACATTCCCAATGCAAGATGGAGCGAGTGCTTCACTATGAATCAAATGCAGCCTCAAACTAGTAATCTGTGCCGATATGGAAGTTGGGGAGAACCGTGTGCATGGACTATGGCGCGATAACTGTGTACAAGTCTCAAGATCTAAGATAGTAGGGAAGAAAAGAGTAAAGTGCAAAGCCTAAAAGAGCAGTCATAAAACCTAGGGCTCCGGCTCATGTACATCTGTAACATCGTTCACGACCTCACTCTTCACCCTGTGACGTCTGCATGAAATACAATTAAGCCTTTGGCTATATTCTCCGGTTAAAGTGAGGAGCGATAGTCAAGCGAGAATATGCGGGGATATCACTACTCTTCGCTTGCTCTAAGGGTGTCAGAAATGTGCTTCTTTATATGCACCGGAAAGGCACAGAACAATGCCCTTTCCTACACTGAAGGTCAAGGCATTAAAGCGCAAGGATTGGGTATGGATTCTTTGTATGGCAGTAAAAGGCACTGTGGAAATGGCAGTGAAATGGAAATACGCAATGCATTTCTAAGGGTGCCTTTTTTCTCCGTGCCTTTGCACCCTGTGCTTTGTCTCCACGCCTTGTTCCCTGTGCGATTACTCCCCATGCATTTCTTGGGACTTTTCTTGTAGTGTCTTTTCTCCCTTATATCTTTTCTCCACAGCCGTCCTCTGCACCTTTTCATACCTTTCACATTCAAGTACTAAAATCAGTAATGACCCTCGTCACTCCAAAAGCGGTAACTAAAGACACTAACCACTAATAGGAGCACCGACACCTCTGCCCCCCTCAACACACCCAGTATGTTAGCACTCTGGCCATTGCCAATTCCCGCCTTGTAGATTTTGTCCGCTGCGCCTGTCGTTGATGTCTCCAGTGGTGGTGCACTCTAGGGTGGCGTGGAAATCAGTGTTCTTAAGCGGTCTGGTCTCGATTTTGGAGTCCGCGTTGGCCGCTTAGGAGCACTGGTGGAAATGGTACTGGCAGTGGTGTGGTAGAGGTGGTGGTGGCGATTTGGTATATAGATTGTGCGGACAGAAGAGGTGGCGATGGGTGTTGCATAAGGAAGGAAGGAGAGTAGCCGTTCGAGAACAACAAAAATCTATCGTTTGTGGGTACGCCATAATGGAAGAAAGATACACACAAAGAGGCACAACTAAAGGCACTGCCGGTGGGGTTCTGAGTCTTGAAAATGCACAATTTCAAAGCACAGCAGTAGAAAGTCATGGAGTTAAGGCACCTTTGGCGGGAGTCCAGCATTTTCATTTTTCCTTTGCATGGGGAAAAGGTACGAAAAGCACATTTCTGACTCCCTTAGAGTAGATATCTCCACATATACATTATCCCTTTTGCCGGTAACCGGTTTCGGGCCCATAGATGGGCCCGCTTTTAAAATACACATCACACAACAGCAATCCAGCCAAATGCTCCCAGAATAAATAGAAATACTCTACAGATGGTAAAATTCACAAAAACAATTTTGTTTGGGAGTGAAACACAAAGCATCATTGCAGTCCTCACACTTTATGGTGGTTTTCATGCCTTCTCCACCAACACCCTGACTTCTTTTCCACCTGCAAAAGAAACAATCAACTCTACTCTCCTTTCAAAGTGGGGAATGCAATCTTAGCACATTTTTGAAGAGGGCAAGAGGGGTGTGCTTGGTAACTAGCCTCATAGTTGATGGGGGCAAGGAAGATTGTGTGGCCAGAGCTGGCTGAGTAATTTTTGGTAAAGCCAGAATGTGCAAGGAGCTGTTCTTTATTGATGAACTTCCAGCCTGCAGACAGTCATACACAATAGGGAGACAAAATTCCAAGTGCTCTATAGTGCTCTCCTTGTTAGCTGGAAGATGTCAATAGATCATAAGACTATTAATAAGGGCCAGTGTTCCTAAGCGGCCAGGCCAGGCCGGCTTTGCATAGGCCGGGCCGGGCCGCCCTTAGCGGCGGCTTTTAAATGAGGGCCGGGCCTGCAGGCTTTTCCGGCCGGGCCTGCAGGCTTTTTCTTGGCGGCCGGGCGGCTATTCTTGGCAGACTAAGCCTAAACAGAATATTTTGTTCGAAAGATTCTCTGCTGCCTTTACTAAGAAAGTCTCAAAAGTATGAAACATAAACAATATCCAACTCAATCATCGTAGCCCTGCCATTGCCATATTCCATCCATCAACCAGACCAAGGCTTATGCAGGCTTTTTAAATCACACGCAGGCCGTGCGGCCGGCCTGGCAGCTTCTGACCCAGGCCGGGCCGGGCCGCCCTTAGTGCAGGCTTTCAGAATGGAGGCCGGGCCGGGCCAGCAGGCCGCTAACAAGCCGGGCGGCCGGCCGGGCCACTTAGGAACACTGATAAGGGCTGTCTCCAGAATTTAATAAAAAAGTTAATACGAATTGAGTCTGCCAATGGCTTCATCAATAGTACTATTGCTGCCAGGTACTCGATACTGCTGGGAGATGAAATGCTGTTGCTGAAGCAGGATTTGAATCTTTGAATGCTAACAAGGTCAGCCTTTGGCTGATTCAGTTGTGAAACTGTATGGAGAATCATGGAAGATGAAGTGGATCTCTTGAATGTGAGTCTCGCTAAGGCAGGCTGCAGGTGGTAATCTATCCATGGGAAGGTGAACTCCATTAATTATACAGTACCACTTAGAAGGGACTCCAACAAAGCCAATATGAAGTTTAATTGTCAGCCAGGGATGAAATTTCTAGACAGTAATAGCCTGACAGAAACTCAGCCACTCTTTCTCTACTTGAAAATGTTGCTGCTGGGTGTAAGAATTTGTGTTGGATACTTGCTCTTCCAGGATAGAGTTGGTAAGAAAGAGATTGAAGATTTAAATTGGAGTAATAGCATTGAACTCAGAGCATGATATGGGCAATCTGTTTCATGGTCTGTAATAAGGGACAATTAATTGCGTTGTGATAGTGAAGGGGAGAACCGCGTGTATTGGCTGTGGTGTGATAACTACTAGATCAGTGTTCGAAACGGGCCCGGCCAGCCCGAGGGCTTTCAGGCGGGCTTTGAGGGGGCCGGGCCGGGCCGGTAATCTCAAAGCCCACGAGGCCTCGGGCTTTTAATTAAAAGCCCGCAGGCCCGAATGGGCTTTCTTCAGAATAGGTGTCAGACGAAGCTATTTTGAGCTGAATGATTATAAGTGGTGGAGGCGAAAGGAGCGGTCGTATTACTATACAGCCTACCTAATCTATCATGGCAGTGGAGCTGCCAGCGTCTTCGTCATCAAGTGCTTCTCTCCCTCTATGGAAACAGAAGTGGGCGCGGCGGAACTGTGTCAGCAAAAATACTGATCAGCTCCATGTTGACAGTAGTTGTCTGACGTCACTCGGAGTTTAGCCCTGGATCAGTCGACGTCTCTCGGTGATGTCTGCGGTGGCAGCTCCGAGCTCTTCCGGACCTCAAGCCATCAAGCCATAGCGCAGGCCCCGAGCACTTCCGGGCCAAGCATTTCCACGCGGAACACTTCCAGTCCTTGGCCCAGGTATGATACTCGGCATCTGGTGATGCCTTCTCATTTCTCTATATAAGTAGATCGCTTTTTCACTTTTTTAGATCTTTAGACTGTACAATAGACAATCACTTCACACTACTCTCAACACTCTACCTGTTTCAAGACTCACCAGCTGAAGATGAGATTCCAGATCTCATTGCCTTCTGGCAGGCTCGCCTGAACACACCTCGCTGGTTCTAGATCGCTAGGATGGCACTCTCCATTCATTCTATACCTGCCATATCCGCCGATGTTGAATGGGTGTTCAATAGTTCAAAGCTGCTTATCGCAGATTGCCCAAATCTCCTGGGGGATGATGTGATTTGTGCAGTTGAATGTATGAAGTCTTGGGAAAAAGTGGGCGTTGGGGAGTCAAATGAGGTCAGGAAGTTGGAGGAGATGCTTCGGGCATTGGAAAGACGGCCGGAGATGTTGTAAAACAAGACTAGGAGGTCAGGATCGAGTGGTGTACTAACTTTCATGGTTCCCACTACCCCATAGCTGATTACTTCGGAACCAAGGCCTTACCTGTCAATCCTTTCGGTCAAAGTATTCTCCTTTAGTGTGTGTTTGACGTCTCCAATTTATAGCATAGCCAGTAATGATACCATGGCTCTATGAAATTATCAATGTGTGGGTGCCACCCGGGGACATGAATTGCGACTGATCCCTCGGCCCACTCAGGCTTGCAGGCCGGCCAGGCTTCCCTCCTGAAGAGCCCGCGCCAAGGGCGGCCGGCCAGGCTTGATATAAAGCCCGCAGGCCGGGCCTAAAGACGCCAGGGCCGGGCCGGGCCGGCCCATTCCGAACACTGAACTAGATACATGTCTACAGGTCCCAGATGGGTAGGGTATTGAAGAGTTGAGTGAAGTCTAAAGGAGCTGTCACGAACCTTAGGTTCTATCAATACTTCCGCCTTTTGCTGCCCACCATAACCGGTGGCAGCAAGAACATCTGAACTCAGAAGACTTCCCCATCTCGGTGCGATGTATAACTGACAAGCAGCTGCAAGAACATCGAACTAAGAATGCTAAGCAAATGAAAGCCAGGTACGAAGGACTCATCTGGCCAGTCCATAGCCATGGTGTAGGAAACTCCCCAGAAACCGCACCATCACCGGAGACTTAAAGGTTGATAAGCGCAAGCAGGCTGTGCCCATCATAGGTCAAATTGCCTCTCATGGCAGAAACTCAAAATCAAGAAACTTAAAACAAAGTGCCTTGCGAAACCACACTCTGGCAAGCCCCGCAAAACAATAGTCAGGCAAGTAGTAAGAATAGCACTCAGTGAAACCACAGATGGGTGAGCTCTAGGAACCCACAGACTGGAAAATAGTGAAATATAGCACCCCACGAAACCAAAGACGGATGAGCCCCGTGAAGCCAGAGACAGGCAAATAGTACAGAATAGCACCCCGCGATACCACAGACTGGTGAACCCCGCGAACCCAGAGACAGGCAAATGGTAAAGAATCGCACCCCACGAAACCACATACAGGTGAGCACCACGTAGCCACAGACAGACATATAGTAAGAATAGGACCCCGCAAAACCGCAGATGAGTTAGCCCCACGAAACCATTGACAGGCAAATACTAGTAATAACACCCTACGAAACCACAGACAGGTGGGCCCCGCACAACCACAGTCAGAAAACAAAGACGATTTGCCCCGCGAATCCACAGATGGGCAAAGATAGCAGCAGTTCTCTCCCTGGCCTGCTCCACACTGGTCTTTCGATCTCATTGCGTGAAACAACTGGCAGAACAGCAATGTCGTCTCTCGTCAAGATAGTGGTGTTCTGTAATCTGTCAGCCAATGGGATTGCAAAACAATGGGTTCTACTTGGCTTCGGTAAGGGCTTAAACTCAGATGGCCGGCAAACTCAGTAGCAGATTAATCGGTTTGCAGTATTGTGTGGTATACCAGTGTAGCAAGTGCCAGTCAGCCATTATACAGTGAAAAGTATATCTCTCAATTGGGGATGAAGCGATTTTCTCTTCTAGATATGCGCTGCAAGTACAAGGAACCTTCAGTATGAGATGTTTATAGGTAGACAATGAGGAAAAACGGTTAGACATCATATCACGATCGTATTCAAAGATTATGAAAATCGCGAGGCCACCACCTGGCTCAGAATCTGTTACGATAGTGCAGGGGAGAACCGTGTGTAATGACCATGCTGTGATAACTTGATTGAAGTCTAAAGTTCTAAGATGCGTAGGGAATGGATGAGTAGTGTGAAGTCTAAAGGAGCAGTCACCAACCTTAGGCTCTATCAACACATTGTGAAGGAGGATATGTGGAAAGGTATGAAAGATTTGACAAATTGTGACTTGGTTGTTTAAGTGTTTTCTATTGATAGTCTGATTACTTGAGGCCTTCAATAACCTAAGCTGCAGGAACAATCATGTTATCTAATATATCGTATATGCAATCTATCCTGTACTCATGTTTCACACTTGTCTGGCATTTTCAGTCAAGTTTGAAATGATCTTTATCATTGAGACATTCTAATTCCCATCTGTCCAGCTTATGTCCTTATGTCATACATTATAGGGACAGTCTATATTTATAATACTCTCCTTCTTGCTTCCCTTGATAGAGTAACGATAATGAATAAACAAATAAACAATACCAAGAATCTTGGGATACCGAGAGTAGCGTTCCGAAAACTATCAATGGCCAGTGAGCAATGAATGAGTACCACAGTAACATGAGGATGGGAATTCAAATTGATCAAGATGTGTGCATTTCCATATCAAAAGTAAAATATCATGTGATTAACATTTTATTAACCACCAATTGACATCCAGTTAATATAAATACTGGGCCTTTGTGAACTTTGTATACTTATCATTATTATGTGCATTTATAGGTATAAGTGCTAAATATTATCAACATTGTATATAGGAAGAGGTAGCTATTCGGTGCTGGAATGAAGGGTACTTGGGATACTCCTGACAATCCCATGAACCCATTGATGAGTATTGATATGACAATGGGAGTTTTGATGTTTAGACTAATTACAGTATTATTGCAGTGGGCTTTGAGGTAGTTAAAGTATGGTGTTGGGGGATAGATGGGATACGTGGATAATTGTGAAAAATTGGTTTTGAATGTAATTACTGCTAAGGTAGTAACAGCTAGATGTAAAATGGACAAATTATGGTTATCCTAACGTATCAATGTGTATTCACGCTGGGGATAATGTTTGTTTTGTAGAATTGATGGGTATTCTGCCTTCATGGGAATAGCAGGTATTTCCGCAGTTGCAGTAATAATAGTTGTGGATTGCTAGATCAGATTTCTTGGAAATGCTCAGAAAACAACCAATGCAAATCATATATCACCTCTCTTGCAAGTTGGTCCGTTAAGTGATTTTGAATGGGATTAATTTTGAGCCACATCCCAATTGGCCAGGGTCTGCCTGCATGGCCACTGGCTGATCCAAATGTAATGGTGAAGTTATTGCACATAAACTGGAGTAATTGAACAAAGCAATCTGAGCAGTATATATGATTTTTGACCACATCTACTATCACTTATTGAGTAGGATATTGCATAATTTGGATATATATATCCAGAGTTGTGTGTGGAGCAGATATTATACAATATGTCAATATAAGAGATACTTGAACTCAGTATCATCAGGAGTTGGGAATAGTTTGTGGCATTCACCCATCTTCAAACTGTTGAGATGAATTTTTCTACAATGTTTCCCCCAGGGTTGGCATGTCCACAGTCACAACCTCGACCTGTAGGCTCGGCCAGTCTGGTCAACCAAGAATCCCAACTTCAGAGGCTGGGCACACGATTTCGACGCCAGCCAAACACTATGGGAGAATGTGCCAACTATATCCCTTTTAGTTATGTGCTCCACTAATGTGGGTGATAACCTGTAGAGGTTGGTTATCTGTAGATACTTGGAGTGCATTCTAGAGGACTGTTACTGCTTTACTGTTTAGGACTTATTAGTGGTCACAACTGGAGGCTAAGGCCACACAACGAACAGTCTGCAGACCCTTGTAGTACATCTCACAAGATATTCTTCTATCTCTCTCGCTCTCTACTGCTCACTCCTTACTGTACCTTGGTCAATATATACACTTCTCCCCTCCATATCACAATAATGCATTGCCACTTATACTGGTAGCACACACCACAGCTATTCTCTCTAACAATATCAGACTTAGAGATCATGTCTACAGATATATAGTGTTAGCAACCGTACCAAATTGGTGGTTCGGACTGAGGTCCAGGTTGCAATCAAACTGGAACTGTGGCAACAGGTGTAACCCCATCAAGGAAACACTCTGCACCGAACCCAGAGTCCTTTGGCCAGTTTTACACTTTCAGACACTCCGAAATTTGGCTCCAATTAAGTATTTCAGTTGTGATCTTATCTCAATATATTATATATGTAAATGAAGCAGTTTTAGATGCTTTTTTACATCACATTCTCCAATGTGCGATCTGATTAGTATTTGTTGGGTGGGTTTAAAAAAAGCATTCTTTTCGACATTATTTCACAGCAACTCAATAAATAGTGTTAGGAACTCAAATTAGAGAAAGGGAGGTGAAATAGCATCTACACGTGCCATCTTTGGCATATATATTATATTATGATAAGATCACAACTCAAATACTTAATTGGAGCCAATATTCTAAGCTCAGGAAAATGAGGCTCTGCAGCAGCAGAAACACGGCCAAAAAACCACAGGTTCATTTTTGGTCCAGGTAGCAACCCTGCCAAGACAGGGAAGGTCAGGTTTGTGGACCGATTTTGTATTGAACCAAACCATTGATCTGGTTCAAACCCGGACAGCTGGTGGGTCCCCCGGACTGGTTGCGAATACTACAGATGTATTCTACTTGATACAGCAATCGATATCCCCTTGCTCAACTCTGCTCTGGGTGGGCTTCTGATTGCAACTGCGGCTAAGAGTTCAGGTGCTGCGTGTGGTGTAGTTGTAAGTGCAATTGTGGCACCTGAAATATTTCAGCTGAAGAAAAATACTCACAACAGCTATGTGTGGAATGCTGATAATGTGCAAGAAATCACAGATGGAGGAAAGATTGAATCAAAGTGTAACAGATGTAAGTTTAGAGCCACAGATTCTGTGGATGATAGAACTCACACAGAGATCAAAGTCTCAATCCAAGCACGGTGCAAGAATTACTGATCGCTGCATCCACAATGGCGTAACTAACCTTCGAACCAAACTTCACCTAGAATCTGATATTACAGTTTCCAGGGAATCTTCAACAAATTGGCGGTCAGTTCACTCCACATTAAGTTATACGACTGCAATTATCCAGTTCAATCCTGAGATTTGTTCTACAATCCTTCTTGCATGGACAATTGACAATAACATCAGCTTCTCTGGGGTTGAGCATTCTCTGTTTTGCATACTACTTAGATATCTAATGGCATTTATATGTTTCTGCCGATGGTTATTAGATAGTACTAACCAGAAGTACAGAAGTCAAATTATACAGCACTACAAAGGATGTTGCTAGGTAGTGATGATACAATTTGGGATTAGATTCTTTCGTTGTATGGAGAAATGAAACAGAGTGTTAATGACTCCCCTCAGGTGGAAACACAAATGCAAAATAGCTTTAATCTGTTTAGTGGACAAAATCACTGTGTGTATTTTGGCATGTTTAGCCACAGAATCATTGTGCAACAACAGCTGGATACAGGACCACTTGGTGTACGATATTTTGGTGAAGTGTATACTGCAGAGAATCAGACATCTTACTGCTGGAGACTTGTTTGTAATGCTGAAGTGCAATATATAATTGGAATATTCACTATGGATAATATCTCAAACTCAGATACCACACCTATTCACATTCCACTGTACTTGGATATCAGCAACAACTTGACTTTCAGTCTGAAATACCAGGGTGTTCCGAGCGGCACTGATGGCTCTGACGGAACCTTGTACGATTTAACAGAGGATTACAACCTTTCCGTCGGCCAGGAAACGGGTCGCATTGTATAGTTACCGCCATTACTTAGCGCCTGGTATACGCACCATCAGAACGACACGTGTGTTACACTCTTCGCCGGGGCTGTTGTTATGCTGCAGCCGTTCACACAATGCTTGGCGATGTTTATGACTCTCTTCGGCTGATAGCAACATTGTACATCTCCACTGTTGCTATATATCGGATGCCGCACTCTCCCCATATGTGGTTATGTATGAGATTTTGTCCCATATTGCAGTACAGTCTTCGCTTCGGATACCTCGCTTGCCGTTGCAATTGCTTCGCCAATATCGCATTTTACAGGTCCGAAATATAAAATCCAATCTTCACACTCTCTAGTACTATGCCCTCAGTCCTCCACATTCTGCGTTGATCCATCATCGGCTTGCGATGTTTATTCTTCTTCTTCCGCATCAGCATCGTTGACATGCTCGCACTCGTACCCATCGACATCGCTGGTTCCAAGGTCAAACCTGCTATTCCCTCAGTCCTCCACATTCTGCGTTGATCCATCATCGGCATGCGCGGCTACTTCCTCCTCATCCGCGTGGGCATCATTGCCATCCTCGCCCTCAGACCCGCCGAAATCACTGGTGCCCAGTTCAAACCTCTCAAGCTCACTTGCGGGCTGTCGTCGCAGGCTGGCGGTGGGGATGGCATGGCTCATGTCACTATCATCACTTTCATCTTTGTGATCCCCATTGCCGCCTGGCATCCCGAAATGAACTTCGCCATCAGTGAAATTGTGGTCTATCGGGATGTTTGGGTCAGTGCTTCTGATCTCAGGCTCCTCATGTGCCACTGTGGAGGCCAAATAATCAAGAAGAATAGGATTGTCAACACGTGCTGCTTCCACGGTGATTACCGTGGCAGGCATTGGGTTCTCCGGCCGTTGGCTCTGAACCTTGACTGTAGCAAGACTGTTGTGAAACACCCTCTGTTGGTAGCTCTCCGGTAGTGTGTTCGAGGTGTTCATCAAGAATGTATATGTGTCTGCAACGCCAGGCGAGGTTAACAACTTGCGACCTGTTGCAGCACAGTAGAATGTGTTCTAACTACCGTTATTCTTGTGATTGAATTAGTTCGAGCAATCAGGTCTGTCCTCTTTCAACTTTGACCTGGAAGCTTTCGGATGATCGCCTTTGTTCTTTTGCCACTCCCGGAGAGTATGGCGCAACCCGGTGCAGGTCAAATCAATCAGTGGCAAGGGTATATGACAATCCTTCTCGTCAATCAGGGAACTATAGAATCCATCAGCATCAGTCCGCGGTTATTCGCCCAATGATAAAATTTATTGTAGATAAACCAGGGGAATGCTTCCGCCAGGGGGTAAAGTGGGTCCTAGCTATTCGATAGCAGCTTTCGACTCTCTCTGTGTTGGATTTGGACTGTGTACACCACCTTCCACATGCTCTGCAATAGGAAAAAGATACTTATTGTCTGCCAGAAGGGAACCAGTGAATTCCCAATGCTCTGTGGCGGATTCAAAGCGGAGGAGCTCATCAAGCTCCACAATGTTGGCCCTTGCTGATTGAATGAAATGGGATTTAATCTTATCAACTTGTGCGTGAACCTGGTACCAGTTTGACTGTGTAATATCCAACATGGGCCGTTGCATCAGCATACCTCTTCCAAGATGTCCTTTGTGTGTGGCTCAAATGCAATTGACAAAATGTTGTTTTGCTGCATTGCGGTGTTCCAGTACGTCTCTATTATCTACCAGTGTGGGGCTTCAGCTAATGCTTCTGCAACGCATCGCGTTGCACAACATACCGTCTTCAAGTCGCTTGTACTTATAAACAGTAGTCTTTTCCACATGTAGAGCTCCAGGAGCCTGCCCATTGCAAATAGATGAAACGTCATGTCGGAGTAAGCAAATCAATGAATACTGCGACTGCCGGAGACCACTGATCGAGGTTTTGACACTGCCTGCGATTGCAATTGCCACTCCCACTGTCTCTGATTACTTTCTGTAGCTCGTGTTCGCATTGAATTTGTCATGATCGCGCGGGCTTCTGCATTAGGGATGGGGGTTGGCAGGTTTCAAAGACCACTGAGAGAAGTGCGATTGGTAGCAATGCTGGATGTGGGGCTGGATACAACGCGACGCATTGAGTCTGTCTGTGTGATTCCGTTGGGTGCTGGTGTGTGACGAGTGCTTGTACCGGGCATGGCGGTTGGATTAATTATTGACTGTCACTGTGTAGCGGACTGGGTGGAATGCACGTTGTGAGTGATATCTGCAATGCGAGAATCGTTCTGCGAAGATGAGGGGGTGGAGTTCCGACCTTCGATTGTTGAGGCTAAGGAACTCCTCCCCTGAGAGAAAACCCTCTCGCCAGCCGGTACGGAAACGCGTCTCATAGCAGGGCCAAGTTGAACATTCCCCGCAGGCCCATTCTTTTGTTGATTATGATGATTTACAAGACTTCAAACATTTCGTACGACCGGAGACTTGACAGGGTGAAGAAATTGGGAACACATCACTCGATATGGGTCTTCGACGTTACACTGTAGGAACAATTTACTCTCCATCACTACGCAATGGCAGGTGAAGTAGACTCCTAATTGGGAGAGCCTGGAGGCATTGAACATAAAACGGAGGCGCAGTGTTGACCGCGCTGGACTCTAAACTGTTACAATTCCCGTGGACGAGCTTCCTTCAAAAGCACTCAATTATGGGGTTAACTGCCATCAGATCAAACTCAGATTAAACTCAGCATTGATATTCACTGTTACAGCAACGTCTGAAGGTCAATTTGCACCGCTCAAAGGGTGTTTATGCCTTCTTGGCATGATTATGATCGTATTGCTCTCATTTTTGGCACAATACTTCGAACCATCGATCGTGTATATCTTCAGCTTCCCAGTGGAAATCCCCCTTTGGATGATGGAAATGCATCGCAAAGCGAACAATGGTGTATTCTCTATCCTATGATATCAGTTGCATCTGCTGTTTCCACCACTACGCATTTGTAGGCGTGTTGGATGGTTGCACAGTTGGGTCAATTTGAGAACTACTCAGTGTGCTCCGATATGCACCAGGGGTGAGCGGTACAAGTGGTATGAGCTGCCAAAGCAACGGCCGGCGTTGAATCTGTCCTTACAGCGAGCAATGAGTATCACCTCAAGGCTCCTCGTTGATGAGGTGCTTGGCGGTTGCGTAAGATGAAGGCTGCACCATTTTGTGTTCATTAACCAACAAAATGCAGCATATGAATCAAATCGCAGAAACTCGAGTATATATATCCCATTTTCCCGCCTACACCTCCACTATCATTTCCTTCCGTATTACACACACCAGCAGCATTTTGAACTATCTCGACATCACGTTACTTGCACAAAACAACGTCTCTCGTTCCAACACACAGCCGATAACCCACATAACTTGGAATGTTCACTCTGGGCTTCCTTTCGTACATGCAACTGTATTATAATGCTAACACCTCAGATGCATACTTATTTTCAACTCCCAGCTATGGCACCAATGGGCAACCGCAAAGCCAGGGGAAGGCAACTGCAAGGGCAAAAAGGCTTACATCGGTTATAAATCGACGCCTGTCGTTGAATCGGGACCATACCATGGGATTCATGTCTGAACACATCCGTGGACACATACGGACATACAATGTTTGGGCTGTCAAGGATGAGAGAGGCTGGGACCTCTTTGACGATATAATCTTTCTTGATCCAGTCACAAGTCGCCACTTTTCACAATTCCAGCTCATGTCGCCGCACCGACGGGGCAGGAGTTAACCTTTCCGGGAGCGGTGGGCAGCTTTCCGCTCATATATGGGGCAAATGTTTCACAATACCCGTGACCCAATGAACAATTGGAAGTGGGACAATCACTGGGTCTTCAGGGATCAAGTCGATTGCTAACATCCGCACACAACCAGCTCTGGAAAGGTTAAACGCACTGCTGAGTGTTTCTCTCGGTATGGTAGCGATGATCTCAGGGCAATGATTGAGCTGCCAAGCTTCCGGCAGTACAAGCCAGGGGACTTCGTCGCTGTTAGACGACTGAATTGGGATGAGATAATCGACGAGGATGATGATCATGAGAACTTAGGCGATGCCTGAGTGCCGAGCAGTTGACGGAGCCGCCCTGGCAATGACAATCACAATGAAGGTGGCGAGGGTGAGGACGACATGCGGGGCGGTGAGAAAAGTACCGGGAAAGGGAAGGGAACAATGGATGGGAAGGAGATATGAAAGGAGAAGAGGAACGGAAACGGTAAAGGGAATGGTATTGTTAAACTGTATAAGGCAGACTCGGCCACAGAGGGGTAACTAGAGCGGCTATAGTTTGAGCAGGAAGCATTGCCCGCACTGTCAATTTCCTCAGATGATGATACTGACTCTACTGAGTTGGACGGCGAATATGACTCAGAACTAAATCCGAAATTTGATGTGCGCATGGAGGATGATGGGGACCCGCCGGACAGCACTGTTTTAGGCAGCGATGTGCATCTGGAAAGGGACAGTGACAATGGAGAGGGGGAAGATGACGAGGAGGAAGATGAAAAGCAGGAAGATAAGGGGGAGGAGCAGGAGGAGGAGGAGGAGGAGGATAAGGATGCGGAAGAGGACAAGGATGAAGATGATGGCACAGAACCTGGGACGATTGGCCAGGAAGAGATAGTCAATACATCAGCTGACAATGTGGAGATCCGGGTAGACGATCAGCAAATCGTGCTCCCAGAGCATGGCCAGGAGATGCGCGAGCATACTCCCAGGCCACATCCTCAGGCACCTGCCACACGGCCATCAACCCTGGACCCTCGCTGACGACCACGAACTCCGGAGACTCATCTCCTGATTGCGCTGGAGCATTTGGGGTCTGTGAAACCGCAAAAACCTCGCCCGGCAGTGCCAACTCTGCGCGAAGCTGAGACAGCCGGAAACACTTATGATGTCGATGTTGATCAGCAGTGGCTGATTATATGGGCACGTGGCAACAGTCTCCCCGATGACCCCCTCCCTGGTGTCCCTCTCCACAATATTCCACTCCCCAATGGTCCTCTCCTTCAGGGACTCCCGGATGGTTCAGTAGGCGAGGAGTGAAACAATACTCGGGTGGCAGAGGAGGCAATAGTTGTTGCGTTCAGGAAAGGGTCGGGTTTTTGTGTTGCTCATTTCCTTTGTCCTAATCGATTTATCTCATGCATTCAGTATGACACGCATCGCGAGGTTTTGGATCGCTTAAGGTTTATTCCATTTATAGGTTTTGTATTGGTTTCATTCTACTGGTTGTATTTTTTCATAGTATTATGGGACATCGCGCATGCAGCATTTTTGCAAGTCCTGGCATGGAAGGAACCTCCTTGTGATGATGTGGAGGCTCAATAACTTAGCTGAAAGTATTGTGAGCATACACACAAGGCAGCTCACACCCAGCACCAACTGTTGGCCTTTTCTACAGTGTATACTCCATGCCTCACGTGTCGTCGGGAATGCCAGAGCAGACCCCATTCCGTTGCCCCGAATGTTCATGCCGCTTGAAGTTTACCTCCGACAGCTGGCAACTTAAACATATCAAATTACACCATCCTGAACAGCTTCCAGTTCCATGCCAGAAGAATCTGACTATTTACAGTGTGCCCTGATGCGTTGAACCTGATCAGTGTCGTGAATTCAACGAAAACAAAGATTCAGTCGAAGCCTTGGACGCGTTTCCCTACCTTGAACACCTCAAAAACATCGCACACTCAGATTCTCAACCATTGCCACCTCTGCAATGGATGGAAATATACCCTGACACCGGCGCTCCGCCGATCAATTACATTGCTGAGCCGAGGGAACGCGACGCTCAGGGCTACCGTGGGACCAATCTAGAAAACAATCCCTACTACCCGTTTGCGACACGTGAAGAGTAGAAATATATCCACTGTGGGATCAAGAAGTAGGTCATGAAGATGTACTATGACAACGTGCTGAAGGAAGAAAACACTACTCTGTGTTTCCCAAGCTTCAAAAACGAGGATGGCGTCCAGAAGCTTGTGGTAAGCACGCCAGATGATCACACTCACGGGGAGTGTGAACTACACATTGTCCAGGATATGAGATGGAATGACAATCACCAACGCGCTATCAAATACTGGAGTCAAGAAATGATAGAAAGCATTAGATGGTTGACGTGGCAGCCGGCCTACGCCGACCATCTCATGTTCGCCCCTCAGCATTGCTTCTACAGCAAAAGGCCCCTGAAATGCCTCTATACCGAAATGGACACTCCAGATTGATGGTGGGAGACACAGGTATAGAGAGATACTCGTGGATAATAACGTGCTAATCGAAGTTTAGTCAATGCTCACAGTTAGGGATACACTGGTTCCCTTGATCTTCATGTCCAACAGAACACATCTCTTGAATTTTGCTGGTGATAAGCAACAGTGGCATGACTATATGACAATTGGCAATCACTGTTGGAAGATCCGCCAGATGCCCTGAATGAACAGCGTCGTACTTGTCGCTCTCCTACCGATTCCAATCATGATCCGCTATATTCCTCAGATGCGGCTGGATGCACAGCGGCAAACAGAGCAAGAGGTGCTGAACAAAGTACTCCGGCGGCTACTCCAGCCACTCAGCTTCAAACAAAATCCCTGCGCCGGGAGCGGGTATTACAACGTTCACTGTGCAGATGGCAACTTCGGGCGTTGCAAACCAGTTATAGCAGCATGGCTTGCAGATTGTCCAGAGTATAGCGACCTACATCATCTCGAGCGGCATGTCAGTTTTTGGTACATGTGTCCAATGAATGAACATGGAGATTATGAGCGTCCTGACAAGCAACACCACCAGTGGGATCACAACCTATATAGAATGCTCAGCGATGCCAACACCAAGGCAGCCAATGCCGAACTCTCGTCGCGCCATGTTCACTGAGACTTGCACGTGTTTCAACATATTCCCTGTATTGCGATGGACCTCCTTAATCTCGACCTGCTTCATACAATGCAGATAGGCATGCTTGTCCACCTCCAGCAGTGGATTTTCCACCTCATAAAGACATATGAACAACTCGACAACTACGATGCAATCTGGTTATACATGTCTACTTACAACGACCTCACACCAAAACATAAGTCAAATGAGGAATTTTCTCAATGCAATAGGAAGGAGATAAAGGAAATGAGCCAGTACCTGCTTGAAGTTGTAACCCAGTCTCTACGAGGCGGAGACCCAACTCAGAGTCCCATATTCAATCCCGCAAATGAGTGCAAATTGGTAGTGTTAGAATTCCACCTGTATGCTCAATATAAATTTCACGATAATGTAACATTGAGCTACATGGAGGGCACCTTGCATCGTTTTCACACCTTCAAAGATGTGTTCTTACTCAGGCGAGCCTGCAACCAGGCGAAGGTGAAAGCCAATGCCCTGAGAACAGAACTACTGCAGAAGCGAAAGGTAGACGAGGAAACAAATGCTGAAACTTGGACGCTGTAGAAGAAGCAGCGCGAAATGAACCGCTGGCGGGATTAAATTAGCCACAATATAGATATTTCCAACAAGTTAGATGCTGACTTCAACTTTCCAAAGATCCACTTGATGTCACATTCAGCCTAACAGGTTCCTCGATCAAGAGCCTTGCAACAGTAATCTGCCAAGAGACATGAACAAGCACATGAAACGAACCTCAAGGACGGTTGGAACGCCTCCAATCACGATGTAAACTAATTGCCGCAAGTAATTACGTTTCAGCGTCGCATCCTCTGCTTCAGAATCAGAGAGCTCAATGTGCAAGCCCTCGCTAAGCGTCAGGAGAACAGTGCTGACTCCTGCAATGTCCTCCTTTCCGGTGCTCATCTGGCTCCCCCCCAGAACCCCCAGCTATATGCGTAGCCCGAATTGATGGGACCTCAAAACCGGCGTGATGGAAGCATCGAGACCATATGATCAATGACTTCAGAGCATGACTTCACAATGTGCAGGACGCAACACACCGTGCGGCAACATACAGCAGCACGTGTGAGTTTATAAAGCATATGAGTTGTAACAAGATGTATGTATCGGATGAACATCTGCATGCAATTGAGCTCTGTATTTTCCACGGTATTTAGGTTCAAGTTGAGGGTTTAGAAGGTGAACGCATTTCTGAGATGTGTCGATGAACGGGAAGCCTGAGCTGCTGGGGATGGGATTGGCGGAACAACCGGGTGTGGGTAAAGCAATGCCCGGGGATTTGTTATGGCGCGCTGAATGGGCATCTCCCGTGGCAACTGCAACGACTATTCAAAAATCTGCTCCAAAACAAGGAGTGAGATTTCGTTGACTACTGCTTAGCCCTGGTGCTCACCACAATAGCGGAAACTTGGCGAACTTGGATCCCGTTTCGAAATTTATATGACTGAGAAGAGCAACCCCAGCCATTGCGTTGGAATTTTTCAGCATGGGACACATCGTCGGCTGTGCGCAGGTAAATCCAAAGAGCGCTACTAGTAGTAAGACAGGAGACAGACGGAACGAGCGATGGATTGTCAATAGCCACATTGATGTGCCGACTTGGAATGATGTGTATTATTAGTACAGGGAGAATTGCATTTTGCGCACAGGGAGAAGGAACACAAGGAGAGATTTTCGCAACCTCACCCATCGCAGCGCAATCCCGATGCAAGCGCGTACCCAATGAACCCATACTGACATATAGTCACAGTTGGCCACAACGCCAGTGCGTTTGTTTAAAATAGGAGACGAACAGAGTGACAATGAATGGTCAAATACCGATCAGAGGGTGATATGCAACGCGACGCGTGGTATTGAGGACGGGGATGGAGTGATCCGCAACCAGGATGTCTCTGAGGGCTCTGACGGAGGGAGTCCACTCTGACGGAGCCATTCCGCACGGACGGAAATATTTTTTACTCTTGGAGGTAATTGGATTTATTAAATGGGATCCTATTGGTAGCTGAGTACGGTGCTTCAGTAACATTTTGAATTCTGGTGTAAAGGCAATTTGGTTGGGAGAGGATGTTGATGTAATGGAACAGCATGTATTGCTTTCTGAACTACAAACAATTGATAAGGAAATCTCAGAATATCTCGGCGGGAGAATGAAGGGTCCACATCGAACAATCTGCAACATACTGGTCAACAGTTCGAATACACACCACTGAACCAACCATTGTGAAGGCTTAGTCTGTCGATTTAATGTTCTGGAAACAAACTGTATTGCGAAGATGGAAAATATCACTCACTGGTTACATGACTATCAATCTTAGGAGTATGCATTCAGACTGCACAGGCCAATTTTAAACATTGAAAATCAGAGCATTCGCCAGAACAGAGGTGAGAAGTGGAACAACCTAGAACATGCATTCAATCATAATGAGCTAACTCCAGAAGACTGGGACAAATTTTGAATTGTAATGGAAACTATTGAACCTTTCTGCCAATTGACAAAGTATTCACACAAGAAACTTACAAATGGATTCATGATGGATATCCTTCCAACCATGGATGGAGTACTATTCCATTCGGAGCAGGCGAAAGTCCAGTATGCTTCAAAGGCAGGGAGGCACTTTCTGTTAATACTCATCAATGGGTGGGTTGTGTGGACCACAATGTGTATCTCTCATATGGATCCAGATATGTTCACAATCATACATCAAATGGCAGATACTATGTATTCCCTGCGCCTGTAACGGCATGGCTGCATGTGACATGTCCAGGGCCTGGTAAACCCTGCTTTATATAGTCGGCTCACCACAAGCCGCAGATCTTTAGCAATAATCTTACCGACATATCTACACATATAATCACTCAGGTCCTAGTTTGCAACAGTATCCTCCCAATTGACATCTCGACCGGTACACGGCCATAAGTGCCGGTATTAGCCTACACAGTGCTTTGTCCGCCGAGCGTTGCTGAGATTGCCCTCCATTGAGACACGAAGCGAGATCATTTCCAGAATAACTAGATAGAGAGCCCAGACTGAGCATTGACTGCGGAAGACAATGTCACAACACATTCTAACGAAAACAGCTATGGTGCCCCATTCTTACAAAGCTGTGAGAATGGTGACAGTTCACAACATTCAATTGAGAGGCAAATCTGCAATATCGACCTGACAGCATGGCAACACATGTGGCGAGCCCTGTTGTTAGTTGATATTGATGATGAACAGATCTGGTTGGATTGAAGATGTTGATGAATGAGATATGACTGCGTATTGGTCAAGCAAGCAAAAGGATACTTGGTGGGAAGATCTTGCCAGAATGGTTCTCAAGACACCGACCACTCCTCCTATGACTACTGAAGAAGAGTCTGTATTCAGTGCTGGAAATGTAAGGATCAATGATTGGAGAAGCTGCTTGCAGCATGCTATCACTGAACAATTTGAATACTACATGTCTTGGGAACGTGAAGGTCAGATAGTTGAGGTTTACAATGAGGTTTACAATATGTTGTAGATGCAGGATGAAGTTTACAAAGACAACATTGCGAAAGAAAAAGTAACTGCGCACATAATTGGGGCTCTGATCTTGCTATCAATGAAGCAATCTTGCAATTTATAGGACCATTAGTAAAGGTACCAGTTGAGACTATTGTGGTGGAACAGCGGAGCTAGAAGGCAGAGAGCCGATTATCAATACTCCGAGACACATCTTGTAGCATTCACAGTATATTTTTATGACAGAGCGGATCTGCCTTGAACAGTGAATGCAGAGAGTGAGAAGATATGATATGTTATCTGGCCATGAGGAATCACGGAAATGTGTCGATCAGTGAGGTTCCAGACACATTGAGTGAGACTGGAACGTGGGAAGAATTCAGTCGTTATTGGGTGGTATGATGATATGATGTGATGATATCTATCTTCTCTGGGGACTGTCAAATATATACTCCCTGTAGCCCAGTTTACCTCGGTTAATTGTATATCTCTTAATGCAACCCACTGGCTCCCCACAGCCCAGCTGAGCAGCAGTGCTGGTGAGAAAATTCATTTCCTGCAACACCCCTGGCACCTGCAGTTTAACTGACTACTGCAATTACCATGGATAGCCCAGTGATCAAGTATTTCAGTCTGGGTAATGCCGGTGTGGATGAGCTGTGCAGCTGCCTGGCTGATAATGTGCTGGCCCAGGCGGATAGGCACTGAAAATCTCCTGCCCAACCAATCAGGAATACTGAGGATATAAATATAGAGGGATTTCCGATAATGGCTCACTGTACACTGCCTAAAGCGAATCTGATGATGGAGTGGAGCTAGTGTGAATTGCAACATTGTATGATACTTTTGTGTAGTATTAGTTGGTTGACAAATGAATTTCTGACATATTTGCTAATTATTCATAATACCGATCAGATAATAATTGAAGTGTAATGTAGCATTGTTAGATTCCGTGACAGTTGTGGAACAAACGACCAATGTCTGGCATAGAGTGAGATATCTGAGTTGAAGTTATACTCGAAGCACTATCAATTTGGTTGTTGAAGACTACCTCCTACGAAGGATGCTAACTGCTTATAACTACTTTTCAAGTTCAAGATTTTAATATGGCATCTCCCTGGAAGATATCCCCTACCTGGGGGACTGATTCTCCCAAATCACTGGTGTATGAATCCAATAACCGAATGAATATCTGACAATACCATTGTGCATAGTTCTCATGCAACATACAATGAAATCAGCTCCAATATGATTGTGAATTTCTGCACAACCAGAAACCCCTATTCATTGCTCTGGACTGATCACATTGTTCAGGTAATGAAAAGAACAATCTAAGGCTAATAATAGCTAGGAATATACCACCTAATAACAAATCCAAAATATTAATAAGTAATTATAATATGTTATATTTGTATAACTATCTGCATTTAGTTGTCTGAATATGATTTACTTAGTAGCAATTTGCATCCTCCTTATGACTGCAATTGTAAAATGTGATTGTTATCTTGGTTTTGGTATTTGCTAAATTAATTTCCAAGTATTTGCAAAAACAATTATTGTTTTCAGAACTGTGTATTTGGTGGCTATCGGTATTCTTGGGAGTCCTAACAGCTTTAGTCTATCTTCAGATTATATGGTAATTCTGTCTGAAAGTATCATCAGAGTAACATCAGTAGATTCAACAGATATTGGGAGTGTCAGTGACTATTGCAAGATCTGGATTGAATTATGGTTCCAGTTCCGGCTCTGCTCAAAACAGTACTGTTGCAACACGTCACACCATAGCTAAAACCTGAAACATACAAATTGGGCCAGTTTTACCACCCAACACAAGGCCTATCAACCTCACAACTTTGGTCTCAACTTAGTATCTGAATTTTAATCATATCATGACATGATCAATATATAGATTGAGCAGTTTAGCCTCTCAATCTCCTACCACTTGAAAGCTTGCAATCCAACCAATATCCATTGAGTTGGTATTGAAAACCAACAACTTTCACACACAATTATATGATATTTTACAGGTAGTCAATGAATATTGATCCAATCGCAAATCTGCTTGCGCGAGGTGAATGTGCTGCTTAAACTGCACAACCTACATATTGATTGTGTTACCTTAAAATCACAACCCGAATACCTCATTGCAATGAAAGTTGTAGAAACAATTAGATCAAACTGCTGTCCGGTTCCAATATGGCCAATACAATCATGTCCGTGTCTTGTCTAGCTTACTGGAGGGTGCTGGTTACCTGGAATGGGTTCATAGGTGGTTTCTGACCCAGAATGAGGCCTTGGGTTCGGTTCAAATCTGGAATGCAGCCATGAAACCTGGTGCGATTAGTAACCATTGATAGCTGAGTACAGTCTTTTGTAAGCGAGTCTGAATATGATTTGATTTGAACATTATACTAAAATTGCAGCCAGATTGTCCATTCTACAATCTAAACAAGAATAGCAAAATTGAAACTTCAATTAGTAACTAAAAAGCAATTGCAGATGTAGTTAAAGAGAGAAACTAGAACAAAGTGAACAGAAGGATTAACAAAAGAAAGTCAAGATGTTATTTGTCAAGGTGATGAACAGGGAAGTGAAGAATTTTGCTATTGCATGTCCAAAGAAAGTATTTGAGATATAGTTTGACAAGGCTTGCGCTAATTGAATTGTCAGAGGTGTGATGCAAATGACCTAATTTTTCCATTGCTATCTTCAAATAATCTACAAACAATGACAGACTTTAGGATCTGGACTGGAAGATGAAATTAAGAATTGACAAATATATAGTATCTATGGCCATAATTGGTACAAGAACTTACCATCAAATATCCCCACAACAATGGCTCATTGCTATGAATCTTGTTGTGGGCTTTCAGTAGCGTTTATATATATCATAATAGCTACCAAGTTATTTGGTGCCATTGACGGATCTGTGGGGGGTATAGATTGCCTATTTGTAACATCACTTCTGAGTAGTAGAGTGGATGATGATGGTTGTTTCTGTCATGATATCTTCATCAATGAAGCTAAGTAAAGAATAGATGGATTTTCTCTATAGAGTTTGCAGCTGTCGGCAATTTGAGTTTCTGCTGCTACATCCAGGGTAGTTAGAGGTTTTTGATAGCGATGTTTGCTGGAGATAATGTCTGCTTCTGGCGCCAAATTCTGGGCAGCCTAATCATCTGACCTGAGGTATCTGCTGTGGGTATTTCCAAAGGTTCGCTGCTGAATGATGGGCAGTCTTATTGTCTTGGAAGAGATGTTGGCTGTGAATATATTCTGCTTACACTATAGAGTGATAAACTGTTTGATCATCTCGGTGAATAGCTAGGCTTTGGGCTCCGTTTTCCCCATCCGAAGTCGATTACTGTATACATTGTTTTTCCTTGCAGTATGCAAACTCTGTTCCTTGTCTATCTCCACAGGTTAATAATCGTAGCCTCAGAGTGGTGTATTTCTGCTTGTAGATTTCTAACAATATTCTCCAGGATTTGTTAATTTGAATGTGGAAAGCTCATGGCTTTGATGCAGATATGACATGTCCATATATATTTCTTTGTTGAAGTCAATACTAGATTGGGTGTTCACACTTAGGTATTTAGAATTTTGTATTCTACAAAACAACTCTGTAATGTTTTCACTTTTGCCATTTGTATAGAGTATCAATAGTGGGTGAAATTGGCCTCAGCGCTGTTGAATTTGGTATGTCAGTCAATAGTTTTACAGTTGAAATTTTTGTAGAATATGGAGATGAGCTGATATAATGTTTGATTGCTATCCACATAGTAAGTAGATTGTCCACATTCAAAGGATAACTCTATTATTGGGTTGTGTTACTGTTTATTAGGACTCTAAGCAACGTTGATTTGCTCTTTGGCTGAATGCCGACTGTACAAATAGCATCATCTAATGCATATCGCTCAATGAGAGACATCATGATTGTGTGCCTTACTTGAGATATGTATTGCTGCAACAGTATCGTCTATAAAATGGTGTCAGATTTACGAGTAAGTCTGTTATTGGCAGTTCCAGTTCTGCTTAGAACTGATAATGCTGGTTGACTTCTAGATGTAATCATAGATATTTCTAATGGCATACTTGTGGACTATTTAAGTAGAATACATGAAAGCATGATTGCTTGCATTCACTTGTTCAATAGTGTTTATGATAGAAGTAAAGTTCAAGGTGCTATGATATATTTGCTATTGATTTGTGTTCCTGCAAGAGTGCAGGATGACAGTGAACTTAAGCAGCATAATCTTACTCCAAACAAAGTTGTAAGTGTGTACAACTCAATAGAGATTATTGGTATGTGCAATAATGAATATGTAGAAGTATGGAGGCTTCAACTTGGTAGTCTGAATTGTCATGAACAAGACTGAATTGTATTGTGGTGACTAAATGGTTGCACTAAAGTGAAATTAACATAGAAAATGTGAGCTTGTTGATTATTGTGGTTCTGCTGTACACATGGAGTAATGCTGTAATGTTAATAACATACATCAGAGTGGCAAAGACAGTGACAGTGGAAGAAATTCAACAAAGGACACTGCAGTCTCTAGTTATATTGACAACGACTTGAGATGAGGGATGCTTCACTCTTGACTGACGATTCAGATATTGCTGCATATCATAATTTCCTTAGATTTGATCTTGGAGTCTGTACTGGTAGCAAATGTGCCAATCTCATTGTTTGCTGTTTCCTCCTACGTCAGCATCTTTCCACATACTGTGAAGATTTTAAGTATACTTGCCAGTCATACAATATATATACTTACACTGGTGCCATGGCTGTGGCTATCGCATCTGTTATTCCTTTTTCGGCATTCTTGGTATTCTCCACATCTACCCTGTCACCTGCATCTGCTGTGTGCATTATACCTGTCATGTGCGCTCCATCCATTGTGCCCCCTCTTGCACACCAAGGCTCGACTATGCACGATATCATCTACCTTCAACTTATTAATTGCATATGGGGTATTCCCTCGATTCACTCCATCTTGTACCGAATGCACCACATTCTCTTGGTGTACTGCATTCGCTGGGTTCACTCCATTCTTTCCATTCTCTGGATACACTCCACTTTCCATGTCCACTCTATGTACCATGTCTGCTGTATCATCCATATGCACTACATCAACCACATCTACAATGTTCACCATATTCACCACATTTATCACATCAACAATATCAACTACAACTACTGCCTCTACCCTATGTGCTATGTGAAGTAAATCCATTGCATTAACCAAGCTGACTGTGTCAACCATATACTAAATCTGTACTATTATGATGACAGTTGGCCTATTGGATCCCAATGAGAGGTTTGGAAAGTGAGTATTGAAAAAGTAATCATGAGACTGTTGAGATGGCCAATAATAAAAATTTGTCTGACTTGTATTTATGTAGCTATTGCAATGGTAGTGAGCCATAGAGTACATCAGGCTAATTTGGAGATCATGAAGAGATTGTAGAGAAGCTTATAAAATTGGTTGCCAGTAGAAATAAGCAAACTTATTACCTGATGAAATAGTGATAACTAGAAGCAGTATAGACTCCAAATTATTGGAATAGTTATGTAACTATACATATTGTATCTGGAGAATGCTATCTATACATCTACGTGAACCAATTATAAATCACCAGCAGTGCCAGGAAGGATTACCATAATTGTGATACCATAACTGACATTATTCCAGTGGTAGTCGGTAAAGTGATGTTTCAGGGAGACAGTCATTAGATGCAATATCTTCTTGTGGTGCTTGCCCATGTATTCAGTGATACTCCTCTTTGCTGGCTGAATACGTACTTTAATTGAGTAGCAATCATTTTGTTCATGGTTGTGTACTACTTCAAAAGTTTCTGCACTAGGTATGGACAAATCAGACATGATAATAAGTTGTAGATTTAATGCTATAGGTTGTGGTGGTTGCATAGAGGAGGTTCACAGAGAGGAAGAGTACAAGTTCAAATTATAGTGTTTAGAACATAGTTTTGTACATTATGTGGTGATTATGGCTGAGCTGAAAGTGTATATTTTTGTAGTAGTTAGTGGATATTGAGATTGCGCTGTATGAGGACTATAATGGGGATCTTTATTGTCGTATTGGCGATGGAACTGCAATGGTAATTACCACTGCACTGGTGGATAGTACTCTTACTATCTTCAAAGTACTGTAATTTATGGGTTCATCAGCATGTCAGAAGTTGTCTCAGTACAACAAGAATTCTCAAAGACATGCTGCTTTGAAAAGGTGTTTTTCATTTTATAATTCATTACGATGTGGAATACGTTGGTAATTATACAATGGTATGTATACAATGGTAATTACCAAGTTGCGGCAAATACCACAGCAGGCCCTGATACGTGCCAACTGCGGCCAAGGGTATTGGTGTTTCAATAAAGGTTATAAGCCTAATTCAAATTTCTTCATTTATCTGGGCTGTAAGCAGCCCCATGAAAGCCTTATTAAATATTGTTCTAAGTTCTTAATTTAATCCCCCTATTGCGTCTCTAAGAGTTTCCAATACTATTTCACATTTATAAAGCTGGTAAGATTAATTGATACACCAATAATATAGATATGACAAGAGTGTTTTTCAACTATCATTCATTCGAATTCTGAAGCCAAGTGGCTAACTTTTCCAGGTATCTATTAATTAAACTCAGATTGACAATGGCCTACCCTTTTAAGTCCTCCAGTTTGGATCTAATCACTAAGTGCCCTGTATACAAAATGTAGACAACTACGGCTGTATATACCTCGTATTCTTCAATTTTAATTATCACCAATATTGTGGGAGCAATTGTGAATCAATAGCATCTATGGAGCATTTTTGTCCAGTTGCACAATAAATAATAATGATATAGTAATTTGGAGACTAGGAGGTAAAAGAGGATCTGTTTATTCATTTTTCATGTATAAAACACTTTGTGACTACAGTAAAACTTGTAGACTTCATCGAACTTGAATTGATTGGGATTGCCCAGCGGAAGGCATCTTCTCAGGTACTAATATGTTTGCTCTGGCTATAGAAGCGATAAAGACTGACAGAGACTTGGAGAGATATGTTCACTGGGAGCTGACTAGAAATTACGCTTCGCAGACAGCAAACTGGCTGCAGATGGTAAAGTTGAACATACTAGGAGCCGCTGAAAATAACAACTCTACGCTGGCTGGGTTAAAGATAATCTATCTGGACCCCTCCAAAGAGAGGTGAAGCCGCCACCGTACCTTGTATATACACGATACAGGAGAAGCAATGTACACGACACCATCCACATATATTTTTGATGACTTTAGCCGAGGCAAGGAAGTTCCCAGAATTTCTATGCTTGCATTTCTATTTCGTACAACACCCAGATATGATAAGACAGTCACGCTGGATTTTGGGCGCTTTGGTTGAATTGCCATGGGCTTGGGGTGGAACGAATGAAAACCAGGGCAACAAGGGAGATTATCCAGCTTCCTCCTTGTACCAACATGCTTATATACATTGCGTACTGCATGCACAGTTCTGACATGCATTTTTCTGCTTCAACGAGAACACGTGTTGCAACTGCTTTCAGAATCGAGCTGAACTTTGCGGCTGGAAGTAGTTTCGGTCCTAGCCCCTCTTAGGCTTAGCATTCGGCAGGTACGGTACTTGCTTGTTTGAACAACAAATCCAGCCGTACCGTACCATTCACAAGAACACAAAGATATTGCCCACCCCTCAAAAACGCATATTTCACCCTGACCTCTGGTAATGGCACTACATCTATCAGTCTTCCCTTTACTTCTGCTCCTTTTCGCATGGCGTATTAGAGGCATATCAGAGTTGTTATAGGGCGACATACCCTGATTCGACCAACTAAAAGAGTGCGCTCGGAAATGTCTCGCCTACGGCCCTACGACATCAACACAGGCACGCAATGCGTAACAGCAAAGGATTTCTGCCAGGCATTTTCAAATGGCGCTTCCTTTGGTCCTGTAATGCATTCCGGTGAAACAGAATGCAACTCCATGGAGGCCTGCGGAGTGCGGAGACTTCTGAGTAGGTGGCAGCTACAGATGTGTTGAAGGCGGCGTGTAGGATGAATGGCCTTGATACGGATAATTTTTCACGTGGGACGGATTCTTCCAAGAGAACGGCTGAAACTACGGGAGGAACAACAGGTACATAAAACTAAGAAGGAGAGTAAGTCGAGGGAATACGGCGGCGATATGGAACAAGGTACGAGGACGGTTTGCGCCGTTTCTCAGATTGAATGTGGATACATGGGGTTTTGACGTTTCTGGAGTGGCGGCCATCGCAACTGGAGTGGCGGCAATCGGAGATCAGAGGATGTTCAAGGTCAGTAGCAGGCTTCCCAAAAGTCCATCCAGGGTGGATAGATGTTCACCCAATCCCGGATGATTTATCAGGCGGAGGGTTTTTAGACTACGGACTACTGTGCTAGGAATATAAGCCGAGTGATGGCTGGGTGAAGCTAGTGATACTGCAGTGACTGGCCTTCACTCGAATTTGTGTTCATGCACTCCTGTTACATGGTTCATGTATGCAGCATTAAGACACGAGAGCTGTATGCTATGTAATTCATTACGAAATGAGTTGTTTTCAATCTAAAAAACCTCGAGATATGGAATAGCAACCTCCAGCCGGCCCCACTATATCCCCACTCAGGACCCCAGATGTCTCTACATGTGCCCCGCCCTAGACAACGATGACAGGCCCTAAACGACTGGCAGACACCCAGACGATTGGGAAGCCTGGTCAGTAGCGTGTTGCTAGAATTTGAGGTATAAAGGGTGGCCTGGCTTCAAGTCTAGATCTGTTGGTCTTCTCCCGATGTAACTGTAATTTAAATCTGTGTCCCTCTGACATCTTGCCTTACCGGACACTGGTCACTAATTCGCCCATCTACTATATTACGCAATAAGAACTACCTAATCAATGCGTCTGCATATCAATAGTAGCAAATCCAATGGAACTAAGCTCACACGGAATATTGTTGGACTGGCAATACGAAATGATCAACCCGTCAACAAAGCGCCTCCAAGAGCGTGCCCTACGAGGAGATGAATGAGGGCAGTCATATTCATGATGACGAGGCGGAATGGGATACGAATGATTAAACGTTTTAGCTTGTGCGACTCATATGATCAGGTGGTACTAACGGTCAGTTTTTCTGACCGGCTAAGCCCGGCCGGCTTGCATGGAGTCTGGCCTAGCCTCCGCCAAGGCAAGCCTCCAAAACCGAAGCTAGTAAGCTTTAGCAGCGTAAAATTTTCAAAGTCAAGTCTGCGCTAAGATAGGCCTCAGAATTTGCTGCGGGGCCGCTTAGGCACACTGCCAGCGGTCAGGGAGAATGTCCGCAGCCTGTTCATTCTGGCTGCGTTGAAACCTTGTGTTCATCAAGGTTCTAGTAGATTCGCAGTAACCATTCTTCAAGTCTTGAACTATGAAGGGAGTTTGACTTTGTCCCTACGGTTCACGTTTTTGATGGGTGGTAGTTTAAAAGCTACGAAGGCGTGGTTTAGAGCCTGACTTGTAGTTTAAATCAAACCCTGTGGTGTAAATGCCACAATCTGAATTGCATTTAGACTATCCAGCAGCGGGTGTGGTGGCATTTAAACTTCTCGGTGGCTGGTGTGGTGTAGATTACACGACTACCGTCTAACCATCGTGAAGTGGTGTAGAAATGGTGGTGGTGGTGGTGGAGTGTAGGCTACACACTGGAAATTCTCGAAATTTTTCTAAGTCCATTTTGGTATGGGAGATGAACTAGAAAGTTGTTCATGTCAGTACCCACATTGGTAGTCAGGTATACAACCCACCGTATGGTGTAGCGGCTAATGGCTTGAATCAGCAAATGCTGTCCTTAGCAAAGCTTTGAGTTCAAATCCTGATGAATTCAGAGTGTAACTTTTTATGGACATTTCGACTCATATGTGGTGTAAATATACACGATGAATTGGTGTATATGTACACCACAAACGTGACATAAACACCATTCTCGTGTAAAAGAGGTGCCTTTGTGGTGTAACTATGGAGTAAAAGTCACCACGATATCGTGTACATATACACCATAATGCGGCGAGCAACACATGTCCACTACTACCAGTTCAACGTTTACCATCTCACGACAACCTCGCGACAACCTCACGACGACGTCGTTTAACTGCCACGCCGAACCCCACGAAAACCTCATGAAAACCTCACGAAAACCTCACGAAAATATCGTTTAGCTACCACGCTGAATCTCACGCTGATCTCACGGCAACATTGTGTAATTGCCACGCTGGACCTCACGACAACGAAGTGTAAATGCCACGCTACCTATCGTGAGTTTTAAACTACATCAAAGTGTACCCTAGGGTTGTCTCCCTTCGATGGCAACCATCATCAATCTCTCAGCGCCCTGAAGCACACGGATATCTAGATTAGTCCTACACACTCATAACTTGCATGGTGCCTAGCTAGCCCAAGCTATGTCATATAATATGTGGCGCTACGGATGACGATGTGTAGGCGCGCAAATACGAGCAGTTGCGGGATTTTAGGAAGATCTAATTTGACGCCATTGGACTTGGCATCGAAACCATCTCGATGGCTGTGCAGCTCGAAACAACGGCATGCGTGCTTTTAGGATATCTCCCAGCTGTCAGAGTAACTGGCTGATACATGATGATAGACGCTTCCATGAAATCGGTGATCTGATTACTTCTAATCCGGCATGCAGTACGTGAGGGCAATTTCCCGACGGTCCGTCAGTGCTTCTGACGTGGATCCAATGCGTCTCAGCTTTCGTGTGACAATCGTCAACAACTCGCTGGTAGGGAGGGCGGCCTGGAGCACAGAGCACAGTAATCTGATCCTGTCTGACCTAAATCGGCCTCTCCATTTGCATGAGTTATGGCAGATGGACTAGTTGGACGTGCGCAGAAAAACGGAATAAATACCTCCCTCATCTCCCAGAGTTGCAATCACCTCATCAGTCTTCCAACGCATCTACCTCATCCTATCTACTCATACAGTCCACATATATATCTGTAGATAAAACTCATTTTCATCCAGCCACCATCTCAAATTTTTAAATCTCAGATATCCCACGATGAATATCCTCAAGCAACTCCTCACCCTCACGATGATCCTCGTCGTCGCCAATGCCACAGCCATTCCAGACCCTGGGATGGTTGACGGCGATACCCTCGTCGAACGCAACGCCGTCGGTACATCCGAACTTCAAAAGCGAGTATGCCAACCGAACCAGTGCGCCTGCCTGCGCGGTACCAAACAGGGCCAGTATTGCGGGTCCTGCGCCGCGGTCACAAAACTGGGCTCGGGCGGCAGCGTGAATCACGTTTACGAATGCAATCCTCAGGGCGGATGTTGCGACTATGGTATCCGCACGAGTTGTGTTCAACGGAGCAGGCCTTGCGGGCCAGGCCAATCCTAAGGGGTAGGCCTAGGAGAGTGGAGAGGGCGGTGGTGGAAATGGTGGTATAGGTGGTGGTGGTCGTGGTGGTCGTGGTCGTGGTGTTGGTGAGGTTGCGGATTTGCTAGGAAACTTCGCGTATTTCGGGCTGTCTGTTTAGTTTAGTTAACGGTGCACAATGGCAAGAAAAAAAGAAGTAATCGGGAAACATTTATGGTTGTGAAGTTCCGCAATAATTGTTTTGTATCAACGTTTCGGTTCTATTTCTTTTCGTAAATACAAGGTGGAAACTACACGTCATGCGGTATCATACATACGTGCTAAACCCTTGTGCCTGATTACCCCTTCTCGCGTGCGTAAATTTATGGCGAGTGTTTTTTCATCAACATACCACGTGCCACAACATTATATACGGATAAAGTTTGAAATTAGAGATTTGTTCAGTATCAAGCTGAACTTTGCGGCTGGATGTAGTCTCTTTCTTAGCTTTTTCAGGCTGAAAATACTGCAGGTACATGCCGTACCTCGTGTAATATCCAACAAACCCAGCCGCACCGTTCACAAAGGATACAAAAATGCGACCTACCCCTTAGAAACATGCACATATCAACCCGATATCCAGCAATGGCACAAAACTGCCAACTGCGAAATCTCTTCCCTCTGTTTCTCCTCTTCTTCGCATACCATATTCAAGGAGCATCAATATCGCTGTCCATGAGCGGAGTACTTGGATTCGATGACCTAAAAAAATGCGCACGAGACTGTATCTCCTACGGCGGGTCCTACAACATCGACGTAGCCACTGAGTGCAGAACCGCGAAATGTATCTGCCAGCCAGAAAACTTTTCACTTGCACTCTTTATGCTGTGGGAGTGCATTTCGGAACAACCGATTGAGTCAAAGGCTGGGCCTATGGGGTGTGGAGAGGGGTCGCAGCAGGACGCAGCGGCGAAGGTGCTAAAGGCGGCATGCAAAAGCATCGGGTTTTATGTGGACAATATTGGGTATGAGCCATGGATGATAACAAGCGAGACGGCCCTAGCTACGGCATATAGGACGAGCGGACCGAGTGGAAGTACGGGGAAAATTTCGGCCGCTTCTGGTTTCGAACGTCAATATCTTCGGATGTTTGCGGTAGTTATGGTCACTACGATTGCAATTCCCACATTTCTGTTCGGGATGAAGTTTAGCGCCCGGTTGTAACGCATGAAGTTATCCATCCGTAGATTGGACGGAAACTTCTCCTATCGTCTCATTTTCAACCTCGAATACATTATCCTCTTCACAATCCCCCGATCAATTTCCTACCCTTACAATATCGTCTCCAACAAGAACGCCGACAGTCTATTCAGCTTCAACTTCAACTTCAACTTCAACTTCGATACCACTTTCTTCGTCTTCATCGTCCTCTTCCAGCTTTACCACGACACAAATAGCTACGATATCAGTGCCATCGCCATTGTGGTCCTGGAAATTATCGCCTACCAGAACTACAAGCGGAAAGGCAAAGAGATGGGAATAATTCTACGGCTCAGGGGGGTTAGGATAGATCTTTGTATAAGACATTAATATTATTAATTACTCTTCGGTCTCACAATTGTCCTTATCAACGTTTTGTACATCATGTCATTAATATGTAATAAAATATCATGCGTTACCTCCCGTCTTACGCCGGAAGTTCTCCCAAGTGGACCTGGGAACTAAAGTCAGCTGATAAAATATCAAAATGTTCTTATTTCGTTTTAATACATTTCTTCCCCTAACCCTTACGCCAGAAGTTGCCGAATTAGCAAGATCCTAAAGGATCACAAATATATATGCCTTCAATATGCGGCCTTCAATATCACCTTGTATGGCGGTGTGTCCGGGCGATAGCTTGCCCTGCGAGAGAGACATGTTGCAAAGTAGAACATCCCCGTAACCGAGTACACACAATTGTTGGGTTCCGGGTCGTACATATTCGCTAAACAAAAATGAGCTAGCGCAATGCAAGTATCCACACTCTAGCAATGCGGAGGTGAGTTTCGAAGGAAACGGGGCTCAATACCTAGGTATGCCATGTGTTTGCCATGAACCTGTACCAGCATCGAGGTTGAAAGATGTGCGCGTGAGAGCTGATGCCTCTCACAGCAGTTCTTAGGGTGGCTTATCCGCATAGCAATTCTGCTGTGTAGAAAAAGTACCCGACTAGCAGAATTTTCTCAACATTTGCGGCTGAACCTAATTTTGCACAGACCAACATCGGCAAAAGAATGAATCCACTCTAAGCTGCGCTACGCATACACGTGTATACGCGCAACTCATAACCAGTTTTCCGTGTGAGGCGCAGTCTACAGTCTACCCATAGTTATCCACGCGCACGCCTATGGAAGTCTATAGGCTTGGGGTGTTTGCAAATTTTTACAATCAACAGGCTTCCGCTGGTGCTATACACTTTCGGAACTATTGTTAAAAACAAGCTCCAGAGAATGCTTCAGGGTGACTAGCTTTTTCTGTAGGAAGCTTTCAGCCACCAGTGACGGAAGCTTTAAGCCGCCGGTGATGGTCTCGGAAGCTGTCGGTCGATGGGAAAGTCTGGGTCGTGGAAGTTTTGGCGTAGCCTATCTGCTTGCCTAAGTACTCCCACCGCTGTCCGGCAGTCTGATCACGATTACCCTGACCATCGCTACCAATATCACTATCACCACTATCACTGTAACTAGCATGAGCAGTGCAGGACTGAATGTGTGTACATACATACATACGTCATAGGAATCGAGCTACAGATTCCGCCTGAAAAACTTAGTTGGAGACCTGCTCTTCCTAAGATCTAATTGTTCACCGTTGCCGAAGGAGAGATGGCTGAAGGTGCCAACAACATCGTTGTGAGACATTGTGACGTTCTATCAGAGAGCTGCAACACTGGCATATCAAGATAAGGTTTAAAACTAATTGCTAGACTCAAATGGACCAACGCTATCATCGGCTGGGCCGCCACCTGCCCGATGCCAATCCCTGTCCGCCACTGCGCTGGTCTGTGCACATCGTCTGAAACGGGCTAGGCCGGGCTGGCTCGTGTGTTGACATCCGGTGGCGAGTGGTAAAGAGCGGCAAAGGCATACTCAAAGATGTAGCGGAGATTTTCTGTATATATGCCCAGTATTTTCCCTTCTCTCTTCTCTCTGAATCTTACTCTAGTTTATGCGTAGCATTCTTTCGCAGCACTGTGGGTACACGCGGGTCGAGTGATTTACAGTGACACGCGGGCACATATGGGGACGTGTCACAAAGCCATGTCATCATTACTAGCTACGATATATCTGTTTATCAAGATAGTAAGTTTCCTAAAGTAATCTGGCAGGCAATGGTATCGAAGCGTCCAGCGGTAAAGTGGTGGTTTCGCCTATAGGCTTCATGCGGGAGACAGCGAGTGGGGAGGCACTGAATGAAATCAGAACTGCGAAGAATGCCATGATTTAGAGCAGCTGCCATGCTGTTTATGGCTTCCCATTTCATTTTATGTAAGCAGGCTTGTGGGCTTTGGAAGGCCCTCAGGCTATTAATTTAAAAGTCCGCCTTCGCAGTCATTAAGATTACCAGTCGAGCCCAACCTCCGCAAAAGCGCGCGAAAAGCCCTCGGTCCGGCTGGGCCTATTTAGAATATTTGGTACATCCTCTAACGGCGTTGACAAATATCTTAACCCTATAGCTCTGTTTGCAGATGAGAACGAAGTATCTTTTGTCTACTCACTCCATTTCCACTACAACATTCGTTTCCGCCACTACCGGAATCACACACTAATACAACTATATCTATTTCGACCTTCAAACCGCGTTGATTCTGATACAATATCGAGGAGAACTGAGAGCGACAGGAGAAACCCACAAGGAAGATAGCAACAGCAAGTGGTTGAAAGGGACTGAGACAGTGTGAGGCGAACCGCATAACGTATCTGACGAAATGAACTGACAGTAGGAATAAGCGGTCATAATAGGGCAATGAAGGCGCTGGAGAGGCAGGGATGAGATGCCTTAATAGGGACCGGAAATGGCACTGCTGATATAACAGAAGGCTTAGAGAGGGGATGAAGGAGGAGGAAAGGTTAAGGGAGAAAAGGCACCCTTCTAAAGCCACTACGTAGTTCCATAGCTAGTGCCGTTTCCACTGTGACAACTATTGGAGCCTTTTGTAGTCATACAAAAAAACCCTAACCCGATTGTTGCACTTAATACCCTTTCTCTTTAGTATACGAAAATGTATCTCAAGTCTTTTCGATGTCTTTAAAAAAAGTATATTTCTCACTCCCATAAAAGTAGTCACAATAGCCTCTTGTACTACAGGTCTACTATTTGACAGTACCACCTGTGCATCATTCATATATTCGTATTGTTTCTCGATTGGTTACTTGTATTAGTGTGACTGCAACCATATGATCCTCATCCACTATCCCTATAATTCGTGTTGCCTATCCGATGGTGGTTAAAATGGCAAGGCCGAGCAACTATCAACACTCTCTTGTACTATATATCTCGAGTCTTTCTCCTTCTCTCTTCTCTCTGTATCATAGTCTATGCTCACGGTTGTCCCCTGTATATCGTACTAATTCATGTGTAATAAGGGGAGAGTGCTTCATTATGCATCAAACGCAACCTCAGCGAATGAGAGATTGTGAATGACCTCGCTCCAGATCTATGACGTCTGTTTCTAATGTAGTTCAAACCCTACATTTCCGCATTAAAGAGGACTTAGAAACCGTGTGGAGCTTTAGTCAAGCGAACATCTAACAGGGATGTCACTGTACCTCGCTTAATGTCTCCATGTAGGCTGCAAAATGTGCGATGAAACCTAAAATGCGGATTTATTAATTTTCCGTACAGGGGGAGAGTATGGTAATGCAGGTGCAACCATCCACGTATCTTTCGGTAACACCGCCTACAGAAACGATATTCACAAATGCCCTTATCCCTCTCAACATTCGGTTTTCTTCAATTGTTGCAGTTTTCAGCACTGAAGGTTGTTAGTTGATCAGAATAGCATTCTTGTGTTGCAGATCGGATGATAGAACGGATGAGCATCCTGGATTGGAAGTGCAACAAATCAAAGGAAGCCGAGAGTATAGGGGGTTCTCAGTACAAAACTCCAAAATCAAAGAAACCAAACACGCTGATGTTCCCACGTGTCGGTTATATGGCTAGAAGAGAGCTTTGCTTGGGAGAGAACGAGAACGCAAATTCACTGTACGAATGTGCTCGTTTGAATTTGAACCACCACATGACATACAAGCTACACCATCGGATTCGGACATACCTTTTCAGCTTGAACAGGAACTTGGGTTGCCGAGGCTATCGGTGTCGAGCTGAACTTTATGACTAGGAGTAGTCGTGTTCCCTGTCCCTATTAGGCAGAGCGGTACTGGCTTGTTTCAATATCCAACAAATTCAGCCACACCATCACAAGAATACAAAGACGCGACCTACACACATATTTACATGCACATTTCCCCTAACCTCTGGAAATGGCACACCACCTCCGGCTGCGACTTCGACCTTCCTCCCCCTGCTTCTCTTCTGCACATGGCACATTCAAGTCATATCAGACGTAGTATCCATAAATAGTGGAGTACCCGGATATAACGACCTTAGACAGTGCGCTCAAGACTGTTTGACTGATGGTGGGACCTACAATATAGACAAACTCACAAGCTGCGCTTTGTAAAAATGTATCTGCAAGCAAACGATATTTGCACTCGCACTTTCTTATCTCGCGCAATGCGTTTCGGTTCGAGACGATTAGCTAGAGTATAGGGTTTTCAGTGTGGGGACGAGTCGCAGTAATACCCAGCGGCGGAGGTGTCGAAGGCGGCGTGCAAGCTGGATGGTTTTGATGTGGATACCGGGAGAGCGGATTCTACGAAGAGTTCAGCCCAAGTTATGGAGAGAACGACTGGTACGTACAACTAGGACTCGGAAAACGATGGAGGGGTATACCGGTGATACGAGCACGTGGGGTGTTTACGGTCTACTTCTCTAGAGTCATGGTTACCGAGGTTGTACTTCCCGCCCTTACGTTCCGGATGATGGTTTAACGCCTGCCGACAGGCACAAAGACAGATACTTCCAGTCTGCTCACATGGAACCCTAAACACTATGCCACAGTCGTATTTGCTGACAACCCTGCCCTCAGAAGCTCCGAAAAAAATTTATGATTCAACGATCGTAAAGTAGGGAACACGTCTTGGCGAAACAGAAACAGCGCGATAAGTCGACAACAACGATAGCAATTAAAAAACGGACGGCGGAAATCGATTCTGGACATCGAATTGACCCTGGAGCGAGCATCCCAGCACCGGCGAGACCGCAGGAGAAAGGCGCGCACGAGGATCCACGCAACAGAGTGGTTTTCACACAAAGTCTTGGCAAAAACAGGACTGACCCCACGCGTCGACAAACGAGCAAGCGATGACGAGGACTACCCTGGAAGAGGCATGCTTCACAGAAGTGATGACCGAAGTCAGAGGGAGCGAGAGGAGTGGCCTGGGGACTGGAGGAGCGGCGGACGGGAGGAGCGACGAGGCTATGGATATGGCGATGGCGGTGAAGATGGCGATGGCGGTGACATCCAGCGCCGCTGAGACTGCAGGTGACGACACACTTGAGCCGATGGAGAGAAACGGGAACGGAAAGCGGCGAAGGAGGAGTGAGGTCCCGGCGGCCGCCTGGGCCGTCGGGAACTGGAGTAGCCACACTGTGCGCGCGGCCCAGCTGGAAGCCTGCGAACTAGCACAGCTACACCGCACTGTCAGCAAGATGGCAAACATGCTGGAGGCGCATACTGCACTGCAGGAGGCGAAGTGGCGAGGGATGAAATCGTGGTTGAAGGAAAAAGAGAACACGCGGGATGCATACCACCAGGATGACCTACTGTGGGGCGAGAGCATCACAGACATGATTGCATGAGTGGTGGCTGCTACAGAATGGGACTAGGAAGAGGAGGTCGGCCTGGAGGCCTCGATACACGCAGACCTGACCCAGACAGGTGGACCAGAGAACGCAGAGGAGCGCCAACTGCTGCAGCCTGGGAGGCAGCTCAAGTCAGTGCCAATGCCAAAACCAAAACCAAACCCAGCCCCAATGCTGAAACCAGCACCAGCACCAAGACCAGCGCCGACACCGACCCCGAAAACCAAATCGGCGTCGAATGGGGCGAGGTCAGCACTGCTGACACCCAGCAGACGATGCGAGACGGTCCAACTACGAAACCAAAAGAAGCCGGTTAGCCCAGCCCCAGCCCCAACGACTGGGTCACGCATGGCAGACAGACGCCTGATCCTTACTGGAGACGAGAGTGTACCGCTCCCCAATAAAATGGACCAGGAAATTGCGTCAGTGATCAACAGAGTGCTGTTCCACCAGCAGGCCACACTGGGGCCGGACAAGCAGTCGTTCGGCGCCATATTGCTGTTCTCAAAGTGGGACACAGAAAGGATTGTGAGGCTGCCAAAAGCGACTATGTGCACGGGGAGGCTTTCAGCGGTATGGATGCGCGCTAGCGGAGTGGTGATTCGCAAGCCTGGCAAAGACGACTGTACGCAGCGGAAGGCCTATCGCTCCAGCTCGCTGCTGAGCTGCATGGGAAAAGTGGTCGAAGCAGTTGTTACTGAGCTGCAGTCAGAGGAAGCCGAGAGAAGAGGACAACTGAGCAATGGACAATTCGGAAGCAGAAAGGGACGGTCAGCCATCGATGCAGTGGCCATCATGGTCGACAGTGCTCACACAGCCTGGAAGATCAGCCACATAACAGTTGTGCTTCTCATGGACATTAATGCAGCCTTCCCAAGCGTGGCGAAAGGAAGAGTAGTCAACTTAATGAAGATCAGGCAAATGGACGGACACCTTATACGATGGACGGAGAGCTGTCTCTCGGAGAGAACGGTGAAGATGATAATCGAGGGCAATGCCATGGAAAGACACTCAGTGGAAGGGGGGGTCCTGCAGGGATCACCTGTGTCACCAATCCTCGTCACAATCTACACCTCAGGACTGATCAAAGGGGTCGAAGAGTACGTATCAGAAGCCGAAGGGCTATCATTCGTCGACGATCTTGGCTGGGTGGCGACCGGCAGCAATGTCAACGACCTCGTCAGGCTATCTGAGAGATGAGCAACAATGTGCATCGAGTGGGTGTGTAGACGAGGGCTCCAGTTCGACACCGCAAAGGCGGATGTGGCGCTATTCACGCTCAAACGGGGCCATAGGAAACACCTCCCGATGAAACTGACAGCACAGATAAGAGTCGGGAACGGGATCATATGATTCAACAGACAGGTGACACGCTGGCTAGGCGTCTGGATGGACGCACACCTAACATTTGAGGACCAGCACTACCGATACTTGAAGAAGCCCAGTGCAGCAGAAGGTACACTCCGAATCTTTACCAAGACGTACAGCGTTGTTCCGGAGTGCGTAAGGGCCGTCCAGGTGGAGTGCGTCCAAGCGGTCACAGTATATGGGAGGAAGCTCTGGTGGGATCCGAGAGAAGTAGGCAGGTGAGATGACCTCCAACTCCTCCTCAATCGACAAGTCAGGTCCATTCTGGGCGCGCTACCGATGACCCTGCAGGGCGCATCAAGGAGAGAGTCAGGGCTCACACCGGCGCCGCTGATCTTAGACTCCAGGCAGCAGCAACTCACAGCGAGAGTAGAAAATAGATGCAGTAGCATGCTGAAGGAGCTACACCACAAGCCCTGCTCCAGTGCACCGATATGCAACATAGTGACGGAGGGGCATGAGCATGGCCGGATAACCGAAAGCACAGATTGGCTGCCCCCAATGCGAAGAATCCGTGGTGAGGACCACCATACTGGACGACACCACTGCAGTCAAGAGCGCCGCGCAACACTGGGCAAGAGAGAAAGAAGCCAAAGTCAGAGCAGGGGTCTGGATGTGGTGGACAGACAGATCGCGCTCAGAAGATGGCCGAGTGGGAGCCGCAGCGGTGTGCACACAAGGGAATCAATGGAGGTCTCGCCGCAGCTTTCTGGGCATTGGACGTATGGAAGACTTCGACGCCAAACTGTCAGCGATCGGACTCGCGCTTGACGTGGCGATCGAGAAGAGGCAACCATTGCAGGAGCATGAAGTGAACACGGTGGCAGTCTTCAGCGATTCACTGCCTGCAATCCGATGAACGGCACACCTGGAGCCGGGCACAGGGCAGTGACTGGCGAGGTAGATCAACACAAGCTCACGGAATCTCCTTGCGCTCCATTTAACAACCATGATCCACTGAGTCCCGATCCACTCCGGCATCCCCGGAAATTCAGAAGCAAACCTTCAAGTGAACATAGCCCCAGACGCGAGCGGAAGCATAGTGATAGAGCGGCTGTACACCTCGGCCTCAAATAGAGCTGGACGTATCTCCGCAAGACGATCAGCAGCCAAGGGGCAGTGGGAGGGCGACAGGTGCAGGACGCACATTCGCTACAGACTCAAGGCCAAGGCGGGGACCAAGAGACCTATCCTGATGAGAAGTGTAAAGTCCGTGGCCGCTAGGTTCACCCGACTCAAGTCCGGGCACAGGCCGACTGGAGTTTACCTGAACCGATTTGGCCACCGAGATGAAGACAAGTGCTGGTGGTGGGGAGGGACAGTATCCCTGACACCGGAGCACCTCTTCCGCCAATGCAGCCGGTGGAAAGATCACCAGAAAGAACTCTGTCAGGCAGTGGGGAAGGCGACGGGCTGGAACTCGGGCAGATGCCGACATGTGCAGCTCTCTGAGCTGTTTTCCCTAGAACAGTGCGACCAAGCAGTGATGGACTTTCTGGCGGCCACTGAAGTTGGAAAGTTCCCGCCCAAGGTGAAGTAGCGGTAGGGAGCGGGCTCAGGGCTCGGGAGCAGCGGGGGCGGTAACGGGGTTAGACCTTTCTTTCTTTCTTTCCTTTCTTTTGTCTTTCTCTCACTTCACCTTAATATTTGTCAGTGGGGACAAAGGGTAGCGGGGGGGGAGCTCCGCCATCTAGCCGGCTCGGCCGGAGGCAGAGGGGGCTATTAAGGTCCTGTCATACTCTAATTAGAGTGAATACAGTATGATTAAAACAAAAAACAAATTTATGGTTCTGGGGAGTATGAAACATTTTCCTTGGTATTAAGCTCTACCACAACATTTCCTTTCAAGTTCTTGGCATGGGGCGTGGACAGAGAGATAAGTGCGATCTGCACGTCATGAATTGAGATATCATCCGCCGCCTGTGGTCTGGCACCGGAACGTCTCCGAAAGTGAACTTGCGGTAAAACTTGCGCTGTTGACAAAATATCAACAGACTAGCAAGTTCTGTCCAAATACACCTTTTCGCTTGACCTTGGTGTGGATTATGATTCTCCAACTTAAATCTGCGAGTCAATCACAAATATATATGCATACAATATTCCATCTTATGGGGCGGTGTGCTAGTAAAGGCGAGATATATATCTAAAAATGAGAGCATGGTTACAATTACATTATATCGCTAGTTGCATTTCAACAAGGTTCGGAGTCGTGCATACTCGCTAAACCCTGTGCCTGATCGATGCGTCGTACCGCTTCTCGCGTGTGACGCAGTACTTAAATTAACACAACTGAAATAACAGTTGCATGAGCTAGCGCAATGCCAAGGTGAACACACCCCGGATATGCGATGTTGAGGCCTAAAATGCTCCTTGTTTTTGTTGTGAACAGATGGTATGAGAGCTGATGCATCTTAGCACTTTCTATCGTGCTTAATCCGCGTTTCTGCGAAGTGTATGACACCCACAAAGAGTCGGGACTAGCAAGAGCAGCCCGGCAAGTCTGGCCGAAGATAAGGTTCACGCCAACAGATTAACCGATGTCAACATTTCAGCCACACACCACTTCCCACCCGCCACGTGCATCCAAGTGCACTGACTCCATGGTCCCAGCCGACACATCTCCGTGGCGCGGGAGTATCCCCGTGCCCCCGGCACTTCTACCGAAATGAACTCAATTAATCTATCACGTGTATCTGACAAGCTGCTAAGTTGAGTTACCAAAGCAGCGGTGGTTACCGGTACCTAACTATGAGGTTCAATCTGGACTGTAACAGTTTAACTCTAACTACTTATTATTGGTAGCTTAAGGCGGGGTACTAACTAATGAAACATGGTTCAGCTTGACTGAGGCGAATTGGCGGGCGGGACTCGGCCGACGGTCAGTGGAGGCGAGCCTGTTGGCCGACTGAGGGCGGGCGGAGGGAGGCGGCCGAAACCTTGAGCTTGAGCTAGAGCCCGAGCCCGAGCTTGAGCTTCACCATCTTCTCGGCTCCCACACTCCTCTCGTCTCACCACGCCCCTCGCACACTTTTCCTTCTCACCGCTGTCTCTCGCACTCCCTTCACATTTAACCTCTCTCCCTCTATTAGCAAAATGTCGTCAAACTCTAGTTTCTCCTCGAGCTAGTCAAGCAGCGGAAGCTAGGTCGCAGACCATGGCAGCACTAGCGGCACTGCAAACGCACAATCCATAGTCAATTGTCCAAGTTTGAACTCTCCCGAAATCGATATCAACGTCGTACTACGAGCACTTACAGCTGCCCTCGAAGCGCGGCGTGTTCCAAGACCCACGACGACACCGAGCACACCAGGCAGGGCAGCCACAAGCACGACAGCCGAACTACCAGGTAACGACCCCATGCTTCTCTCCATCCAAGAGATATTCCCCGCATTAGACACAGCAGTCGTGCAGTCCATCTATACAAACAAGTTCCAAGCTAGACACTTCCTGAAGCTCGAAGCTTCGTTCACATACAAGAAGAAACACCCGCAGTTATACTCCTTCGTCCCCGGAGATGTCGAGATCGAGGAATACAAATCGATATCTCACCTCATGCGCCCTTTCATAGTCTACATCGTAGTTCTATGCACATTTGCACCACCACCGCAAAAGCTCTCGCTCGTCATCGCAATGCTATCTTACGTACATACACTCTACGACCACCTCCGAACCCACACGTGGGATAGCGTGCGAAGTTCCACATCGTGTTCCACCAGAAGAGAATAAGCCGAGGCGTATACGAACCATCGGGATGGAGCACTCTAGACCACGGACTGGAGACGGCTCAACTCTTTAAGCGCATTCCAGCCAAAACCGCCCGCCCAACGAAACGAACATACACCGGCACCCCGCACAGCCCAGCCAATCGCCCCAGCACCAGCTCCGGTGACAATATCTGCAACAACTACAACAGCGAAACCTGCACCTACCAATCATGCAGCTTCGCACATGCTTGCACGATCTGCGAAGGACCGCACCCAGCCATGAAGTGTGTGCCCAGAAACGAAGACAAGAAGGCATTCTGCTGAGCCAATGCATACCCCTCTGTCAATAGGAACTTGAATCCCCTCAGATACGCGCGGCGCCTCCGTATCTGAGGCTCGGGAGACCTCAACTCGAGTTTCTGTTCAAATACACTGACACCTGCCAACAAAACATCATAAACGGCGGACCTCTACTTGAAACGGGATGGAACTAATAGCAGCTAGTGAAGGGATTCCGACCCAGAATGGGAGAGTCCAGGTAGAGTGGCGGCCGCAGCGGTGATCGCTACTCTCCCGAGGCGGCACCCTTGTTTATGCCTCGTTTGCTGTTTCGTTTCAGTTTTTGCTTTCGTGCCATTTCTTGTGCTGCATGTTGGACCAATCCTGGCGCAGAGGGAAGCGTACGTCGACTTATGGTGCAGCTGCCAAATTGGTGATGCGTATATTGACTTGTCTATTCATCTATTTGACACGTACACAAGAAGTAAAGTGAATGCG
>Ga0307512_10000820_pt1 | contig 45839 bp, 47 predicted proteins | sample 14_EM_MG_FD_200267 | JGI IMG/M metagenome (GOLD analysis project Ga0307512, IMG submission 200267) | Populus trichocarpa ectomycorrhiza microbial communities from riparian zone in the Pacific Northwest, United States - 14_EM | ecosystem: Host-associated > Plants > Roots > Unclassified | place... | reverse complement strand
GCACATCCTAATAGATTGATTTGGAAGCATTTTGAAGACAACTATGCACTCTTCAGGATATTCTTGGATTCTGTTCCACAACTTCCGGAGTATTCAGGAGCACCAGTGAAGTAGTCTCGGAGCACCTGAGAGCACATCGCTTTGCATTCAGCCTATCTCGGAGCATCTGCGAGCATCTGGAAGGATCAGTGTGGCTGTTTAGAGTTGCTGAGTTGTTCGGTTATGACTTCCAAATCATTTTACATTTTGCTGATGTATCCATGGCTTCGGATTTCGAATGGACATTATAATAACATGAGCCTCATCAGAGCATCAACGATTCTTGGTCTTTTAAGCACAGTAATTTAAAAGTGATTTGGTTGCTGTTATGCATAAAGAACATATAGGCAGCCTTTATAGGCAAAAGCGAAAGCCACATGGTCACTGCCCCATTCTGAAAATGAGCATCAACAGAGCGTCAATGATTTTTGGCATTGCATCTTGGGCCACCTAAGTGGCGATTGGTTGCAAACATCCATAAATGAGGTATTCGCTGCCTTCAGAGGCAACAACAGAAGTGACAGGCTCCCTGCCCCATCCTGACAATGAGTGTCAATGGATCATCAAAAAATTTTGGTCTTGCATTTTGGGTAATCTAACTTGTGATTGGTTGCAAACATCCATAAATGAGGTATTGGCTGCCTTTAGGGGCAAAAACATTAGTGACACGCTCCCTGCTCCATCCTGAAAATAGGCATCAAAGGAGCGTCCGTGATGTTTCTTGAGTAATCTAACCGGCGATTGGTTGCAAACATGGATGAATGAGTTATTGGCCGCCTTTAGGTGCAAAAACAATAGCGAGACACTCCCTGCCCCATTCTGAAAATGAGCGTCAATGGATTATCAACAATTTTTGGTCTTGCATCTTGGCTAATCATCTAAGTGTTGGTTTGTGGCAATAAGTCATAGACGAAGTAATGACAGCCTTTTCAACTGAAACAGTGCATGACGTATACATTACACCATCCTGATAATGAGCATCAATGGAGCGTCAACAATTTTTGGTCTTCCATATTCGGTAAGCAAGGCATTGCACAGATATCTGAGCTCAGTACAGCACCATTGACCACATTGATAGGCAAAAATATTCAAGATTACAGGAAAAACACGGATTCCAAAATTTTCGATATTACAAACTGCAAATCATGCAAAACAAGATTATTGGCTGTTGAATACAGAATTTTGATAACATACTATTATCAAACACCAACAACAAGATCATTATACAAATCTACAAATGGACCCGCTGGGCGACCTGATGACAACCCCCCCTATTCAGATGGGTTGGGAGATTTCCATCAAACCTTACCCAAATTGATGGATCAGGTGTACTGATAACCAAGACCGCCAATCTGGCAATGGTTTGGTTTTAACCTAGACCCGGACCTGAACCAGAGGTCCAGAACTGTCGCTAACACTATGCACACTATACTTCTGTTTATCAACCAATATTCACATGTGACTGCTCAATATTCTCCCATAATATTTCTCTACATCAAATTCTCAGTCAAGCAACATAAAGAACCTGGTGAAAACATATTGACGCATTCTGTCCTACTTTTTCTGGTTTCCCTCATTCCTCCTCATTTCCCTTGCATTGACTGTGATCAACCCTGTTTCAGCCTTTTCTTTGAACTCTGTGTAGGCCAAATGAATCCAGGAACATTTGGTGTGGCACTTACATCCCACTGCTCTGGGCTTTCTGAGTCCTATTTGCTGTTGTCTGCCTCTATATTGGATTCATCGTCTGCCTTCCAGTCATCTTTGCTCTCATTTGGATTATCCAAGTTGCCATTCCAGATGAGCCAAATATCAGGGTCCGAAATGCTTCCAGGTGGACCATCCTCATCACTTTCGGCTGGATGGTGGTGAATTATTTTTATTACACAGTCATTCAGTACTTAAGTTCATCCTCTAGGGAGGTCCTTTGCAGACAGAGCTGGTGACAATGGTAATCTTTCCCATAATTTAAATACAGCCTCACCATCATGTTGAAAGTTTGACCAGGATTCATTGATGATTTCTTCGGTATCTGAAATGTATCCTCCGGCTGTCATCTACCTGTTTTGAGCGCATGATTCCTTCTGTGTTGCACGTAGGTTTTGGCTGCCCTGACCCATCTCCAAAAAGTCGTGGACCTTGACCATTCTGTGCAATTTTCTTTTCTCCGCCTCTCTCTTCATTTCTACCTTGTTTTCAGTTTTCATCATATCCCATGGTAGATCATTGCCCACCAATATCCCATTGTTGGCTCGAGCAATGTCAGTGGTTTTCCCTCAGCAGAGGAATTGGTACTTAGTGATCTTCAGGATATACATACAGGTTTATAATACCAGAGTGCATAATGATTATCCTAAGAAGTCGCAAGGCTACATGTATGATCTGTAGCGGGAGATTACGTACCTCATGACGATCAACTGGTGGAGCCTCATCCGTCAGCGGATCCATTGCAAGTTCATATACTACAGTAGAACTGATTGGATGATGCGATAATCTTAGCCTTCCCTAAGTCTTTGGACCGAGGTGCCAGTGATTTTCAACCTCACCTTCTGAACTAAGCTAAGCGGGACTACACACATCAACTGCATTAATGTGACTGACATGTCAGGCAGATATCAGACAATATGCGAGTAAGCGGGACTTCGAGTCATTCCCCATGTTGGGATTGGAACCATTTGGGTGCTCCCCAGCCAAAGATACCAGTCCCAGCCTGGGCATGGTGTGTCTGATTGATTGAGACGTGAGCATAGTCCCGGAGCTTCCGACTCCCTGGCTGGGAGATTACTAGTAAAGCAAGCTATGATCAGTTCAATAATACTGGTGTGGTAGGTCAAGGTGAAATGTTGGCAGAGCAATGGCGGGCTGCCACGTAAGATTCTGATACAGATTAACCAAATAGCCTTAATGGCAAAGGTTTTGTCATAATTTATTAAGCAATCTGTAAAAAGCACTCCAAATAACCACATCAGGTGACAGAGATGTTCCAAGTATCCGAAATATACTTGTTGCGCGATATCTATGTTGAAGTTATTGTTAGATTAAATGTTATTGCAGATGATGGCTCTACAGGGTGAGTAACTCTTCACAACCAATCATGCAATTACACAATAACCTGTGGGATGGGTGGTCCTCTATCAAAGAGCATTGCCCATAATTAAAGGGTACTCTATGTTATGACAGATGAGATCATAGCTAAGGTTCAGGAATAAACTTCAGTATCCCAAGAAACGCTATAAAGAGTCAGCCAAGCTCAAGCTTTGGAAGGGGAGCCCCACAAGCACAAATGATACCTACCAGCGAAGAAGTAGCTAAAATATTATTGTTGTGTTCAGTTGTTATTTTTATTATCATTATTATTGTTGTTCAAGTATTATTAGTATCATCTGATGGGATTGTACGCGGTTCCCCGGCCCCATGGTTTGCCACAAATGGAACAACGAATATGATGTATCACTGTTCACGCTGTCTCTAATGTTAGAACACTTCGAGAAGGAAGATCAGTTGTTTGCAGCACAGTGTATTTGGTGGTTGGCAAGTATAATACTGTGTACTGAGATACTAACTTATTATTGATGGTATACAATATTTCCTTCGAATTATATAGATAACCTTGTCATTACCCCATTACCACATCAGTCAGGTAAAGGATCACTGGTTCCAGAATCAGATTTTCCGGTATTGGATATTGCTATGGAAATATCCAATAATAACTCCGATCAAGAAACTACTGTACATCCTGCGAGGAATAAGTTACTTCCAGGTTATCGGAACACTAACATCACAACTGTCAACACAAAACGTTTGGGAGAATTAATTCAGAGGCTGAATCTGTCAATTACGGAACATGAAGCAACATTCTGGAAGCAAAGTACAAAGCACAGAGCACATACACGTGCATTGTGTTGAGAATGGAAACTGGATATTGAGGGAGATTACGCTTTGACGTAATATTGCTGATAATTCTGAACTCCAGTTTTATCAAAAAAAAATTGGAGATTTTGTGAAGATACATGTCAATTAAGATTGCACTATCAACAGGCAAAATATTACCACTGTGGTATTAATGAATCACCATGATTAATTATACGAATACACATCAAAATATCGATTAATCACCAAGATTCATTATACGAATACACATCAAGATACCAATTAATCACCAAGATTATTAATACAAATACACACATAGATATTAATTACTCACCGAGATTATTTATAGAAATACACATTACAATCTTAATCAATCACCAAAATTATTTTAAGCGAATACTTCAGACTTCTCAATATTTATTACATTGAATAATTATATGTACTGTCAGTACTGCCTTACACCATGATATGATTTAGCCATGACCAATCTAGAAGCATTCGAACTGACTATTATTATGTGTCCTCTTTGGGTATACACTATATATTGGTTACTGACTCACTTCATCTGGATATACACGTAGGAATTATAATAGGAACTACAGCCGTGGACCTGGTACTCACTTTAAGCATACAAGAATACCTAGATATATGTATAGTTACTTAGGTGGAAGCACCCCTGTAACACAGTGATCCGGGGCATGATAAGAACACTGGTAGTGAATTGTGCTCCAATTCCTAACTGCTTGATCGATAACAGGAAAACTGTGGCTGAAACAGCCCTGATGAAATGGTAATTTGAGTGGTGCGGGCATTATGTGAATTCTCTCTACTGGTTAGCCAACAAAATCACTCTGATCTATCCCTCACAGCACTTGATAATGCACTGAAGCAATTTTGCAACCCAAAGGGTGCGTTTCGAAAACAGAAAATGTCAAAGTCTGTGAAAGCCAAAGTGGAGAAACAGTTGGCAAGTGAATCCCATCAGTTATGAGCACAAAAGATTCATAAAATCTGTGCTGCAATGGAGGTTTGGGTGTACAGGGCTGGGAAGGTTACTCCAACAAAACAAACGGATTGCAGATGTGCATGAATAGTGCCCAAAAACAGCAACCAACTGGTCAGATTGTTATCTGCAGAGGGCAAAGAAGCAATCAGAGTGTGAAATCCTTCAAGTAACACCTGTTAAACACAACCTTTTCAGTTATTTATTCCATCATCATAAGCAACAACTATTGCAGGAGGTCAGTACTAAGGCACCCGGTCCCAGAAGTATATTTGCCAAGGAACATGCTCAAAGGAAAACTGCTGGAGCAGATGAGAATCACAGGGTGGCAAACATGACCACCGACAAGCATGCGCAATTTCAGGTCCCTCTATCCAATGCTGAGACTGAAGCCACCACCGGGAGTATTACTGATATGGACTGCATTGTGAATCAGCTGGAGAGAGAGATTTATGGTATTACTTCAAATAAGCAGATGCAGTTCAAGAACAAATTCTCCATCTGCTTGATCAAGTTTGAAGTTTGGTAGGGAACAATCAGGGTTCAGGAGCTGAGGGAAACCATCAAACAGCATGTAATACGTTTCAGATATGGAATGAAGCATCTCGTAAGCCATATATCGGAGTCAATTTGGGGAATGGATTGTGTTGACAATTTCACCACCGATATGTCTGAACCAGCACAATGATTGGTATACCTGTTTTGACTCGATGGAGGAGACACATTAATATCTTGCCCTTCAAGGTTGGTACGATATTGACTCTGCAAATGGTTTCAACTGAGTATCCACTGCCAAAAATTGGCAAAATGCTTGCAGAGCCCATCTTTTACACCTCCAGCATTGTCAGGAAGAGCCATTGTTCTGCTCTGTATCACAACAGGTACATCACTTGAGAAAGTCATATCTGTGGAGTATCTAGAAGTATCAAATTAACCTCACTCAGAGATACATCCAAAGATGTTTGAATTCCCCACTTTGGACAGCTATTCCCCGCACAAATCAAAGACAACTGGAGTGACAAAGTTAGTGGACTGGTGCTCAGATATGATCTGAATGTACATCAGCAAAATGTATTCTAGTCACTGAAAGACTCCAGGAGTGTCTGAGAGGATGTGGAGTGTAAACTTAAATGGGTCAATTTCGAGAGAGTATCAGACCCTAGGAGGGCATTCCGGCCGGCCTTCGGAGTAACTGAGATCTCTGATGCCTGGTACAGAAGAACAATGCGAGTGATTGTGATAAGTTTGGGAATGCCTCGGAGCGCCGGAGAGAACTTTGGGTGCACCTGGGAGCACCTGGGAGCGCCGGCGACAAGTCTGGGTGTGCCGGTGACAAGTCTGGGTGAGCCGGCAACAAGTCTAGGTGCGCCGGCAACAAGTCTGGGTGCGCCGACGACAAGCCTCAGAGCGCCAGCAACAAGTCTAGGAGCACCTCGAATCACAGTAGAGCAGTCTGGGAAAAACATCTTCTTTGGGAATGCTGCTACTGCACTAGGGAATCATAGCTACTACTTATCGTTCAACGATTGTTAAAACTCATGTATTCTGTTTGAATTCTCATCAATGTATCTATGTATCTATATAGCTACCCATCTACACACGGTATATCTGGACTGGCTGCAGGCTGTGCTTGAGAGCAATTTGAGGTGCGCCTGAAAATGATAATCGAGTGAACTCAGAGATACACTCCGAGGCCGTGATCGAGAGAGTTTGGAGATGCACGTCGAGGCCGTAATCGAGCAGGGTTAGGACATACACTTGGAGGCTGAGATCGAGCGAGTTTGGAGATGCGCTTGAAGGCCGTGATCGAGCGACTTTGGAGATACACTCGGAGGATGTGATGGAGCGAGTTTGGAAATACACTTGGGGGCCGTAATCAAGCGAGTTGGAAGATGCACTTGCAGGCCGTGATCGAGCGAGTTTGGAGATACACTTGGAGGCCGTGATCAAGCGAGATTGGATGAGTACTTGGAGGCGGTCGATGGACGGCGCGCTGGGTGCTGAGACTCTATTCATCAGTTAGTTAACTCACAACCGTGGGAATGTGACAATTTGACTTTAGCTTTGAGCTCTCATGGAGAACTGGCTGATGGCAGTAAATCTTGTAGGGAGGTACGCCGGAGGCTGAAGCTACATTCAGGGGTCAACTAGTAATCATGAGAATGAAGGGAAGACAAACAATCATGGGTGGATGCTATACTCGGTGTATGCTGTACTCGATGTCAACTCATGATCATTGCATGGAGAGATAGAGAGGGATGACTTAACTTTGTGTTCTGCGATGATGGTCGAGTTGTGGACGACAAAGAGAGGGATGAGGGATGAAGATGAGAATGATGTGGAGGTTACGAGCGGATATGAGAAGTCAGGGGTACGACTTGCCAAATTTCTTTGAGCAGACCTTGTATTGGTATTATTACACACCGGATTGGGACTCGTACCTGCTGTATCGGGGATGCTAAATTGACTCGCACACAAAATTCTCTTAAGTCCCAGTTCCTCATGATGATTTCCCCCGTCTCCTCTCATCTCGCTCTTTCTTGTCCTCATATCTACCATCGCCTCAGAATACGAAGTTGAGTCATCCCTCTCAATGTCTCCATGACATTATCAAGAGTTAAAACCGAGTACAGCATACACTGAGCACAGCGTACACCGAGCACAGCATACACCGTGTAAAGCTTAGACTGAGTACTGCATACACCGCGTACTGCATCATCCCAAGATCAACTATCTCCCGCCTCCAGCCAGTCTCTCATCTCTCGGCAGACCATGTTGTACTCAATTCTCTACATTCCCACAATCACGAGTTAACCAATGAATTGAGTCTCAGCTCCCGTCGCACCTCCCTCCCAAACTACCGCCTCCAGATTGACCGCCTCCAAGTACTCCTCCAATCCCGCTCGATCACGGCCTCCGAGTGCATCTCTAAACTCGCTCGATCATAGTCTCCAAGTGTATCTCTAAACTCACTCAATTACGGCCTCCAAGTTCGTTCGATCACAGCCTCCATCTGTATCTCTAAACTCGCACGATTACGGCCTCCCAGTGCATCCCCAAACTCGCTCGATTGTGGCCTCCAAACTCACTCGATCACAGCCTCCAAGTGTATCTCCAAACTCGCTCGATCAGGACCTCCAAGTGTATCTCGAAACAAGCTCGATTACGGCCTGCAAGTTCGCACCATCGCGGCCACCAAGTGCATCCCCAAACTACCTCGATCACAGCCTCCAAGTACATCTTTAATGAGCGACGGCGGGTTGTACGGAGATACAGGGATAACGGAGGTGGAAAGAGTGACGGGGAGTATATATTTGGCAGACACCTGAGTAGATAGGCATCATTTCATTTCCATCTCATCTTATCATACAATTAAAATACACACTCTATCTTTCCCAACTTTTGGTCTCACTCGCTCTGTCCGCGATATCGTGGATCCATGCAATTACGTGGGATCCTCAATGCCGGGTAGTATCATATCTTATCACCAGATTCCTACACTCCTCAAACCAGAACTGCTCTTTCTCATGAATTCCGTTTGGAAGTCGAGAGAGGTGCGGCGGAGTGTTGATGGTGGGCTCTCTGCCTTCTAGCTCCACCGTTTCACTGCAACGGCCTTCTAATGGTGCATCTCCAAAAGTTCTCTGAATGTGCGTGGCCTGGTGCTCCTCCGATTATGCTCGAGTACCATCTGCGGCCAGATTGACCGTATGTATATCGAGAGAGACATCAGCAAAATGTAAATCGGTCAGGGAGCCACAGGCAATCCTCCCAGACACTCCGGGCGACCTCACCAGTGCTTCTAAGTACTTGTAGATGCTCCCAGACCCCCCTGGAGCTGAGCAACGTGCTCTCAGATTCTCCAAGAGCAGTCTCAGGTGCTCCTGAAAGCACCTGCAGTTATGGAGGTGGATTCCGGATGCTACGAGATTTGACTTATAGAATAGTCAAATTTTGGAACTCCTGAGACCTCTGCGCAGATCTGCGGGAGATTTCGAGAGCAGGTGAGACCTCTGCGCAGCTCTCCGGGAGACTTCGAGGGCAGCCGAGACTGCTGCACACCTCTGCGGGAGACTTGGTGCCATATTCTCACAGCAGTAGTTCTAACATAACCACAAGGCATTTTGTCTTGTCATATTCGTCTTTGTTACAGTCACAAGATTCGCTACATCATAATATGGCATGCATTATTTAAGTCTCTCTATATATATATACATACGGTCAATCTGGCCGCAGATGGTAGTCAAGCATAATCGGAGGAGCACCTGGACACGCCCATTGAGAGAACTTAGAGATGCACCACTTGGAGACCAAAAGTTGAGAAAGATACAATGTGTAATTTCATTGTATGATAAGATGGGATGGAAATGATATGATGTCTATCTACTCTGGGGTCTGCCGAATATATACTCCCCGTCACTCTGTCAACCTCCGGTACCCCTGTATCTCCGGATACCTGCCGTCGTTCCTTAAAGATGTACTTGGAGGGCGCGATTGAGCGTGGTTGGAGACCGAGATCGAGTGAACGGAGAGATGCCCTAGCAGGCCGAGATCGAGCGAGTGTCGAGATGAATTTGGAGACCGAGATCGAGTGAACTCAGAGATGCACTTGGAGGTCGGGATCGAGTGAGGTTGGAGATGCATTTGGAGACCGAGATCGAGTGAACTCAGAGATGCATCTGGAGGCCGAGATTGAGTGAACTCAGAGATACACTTGGAAGCCGTAATTGAGGTCTTGGGAGATACACTTGGAGGCCATGATCGATCAAGATTGGAGAAGTACTTGGAGGCGGTAGATCGGGAGGGAGGCCCGGCGGGAGCTGAGGAGACTCTATCCATTGGTTGATTCGTAGTTGTGCGAATGTAGAGAATTGATTACAACATGGTTTGCCGAGAGATGAGACTGGCTGGTAGCGGGAGACAGTCCATCTTGGGATGATGCAGTACGCGGTGTATGCAGTACTCAGTGTATGCTGTACTCGGTGTATGCTGTACTCGGCGTTAACTTCTGATCATGGCATGGAGAGATAGAGAGGGATAACTTAACTTCGTGTTCTTAGGTGATGGCAGAATGGAGGACAAGAAAGAGAGAGATCAGAGGAGATGGGGGAAATCATCATGAGAAACTGGGACTTAAGAGAATTTCGTGTGCGAGTCAATTTACCATCCCCGATATGGCTGGGACGAGTCCCGATCTGGCACGTCATGTCACCGATTCCAGGTCCTCTAAAGCCAATCGGGCAAGTCGTACTTCTGATTTCTCATATCCGCTCGTATCCTCCATATCATTCTCATCTTCTTCCCCCATCTCTCTCTTTCTCATCCACAACTCAACCATCATCGCAGAACACAAAGTTAAGTCATCCCTCTGTATCTCTTCATGCCATGATCACGTGTTAAAACCGAGTTGTAGCATACACCGAGTGCAGCATACACCGAGTACAGTATACACCTAAGATTATCTGTCGTCCCTTCATTCTCACGATTACGAGTCGACCCCTGAATGTAGGTTCAACTTCTGGCGTGCCTCTCTACACAGATCGACTGCCACCAGCCAGTTCTCCATAAGAGCTGCAAAGGTAAAGTCACCTCGTCACATTCCCACGGGTTTGAGTTAACGAGCCGATGAATACAGTCTCAGCACCCTGCGCACCTCCCATCGACCGCCTCCAGATCGACCACCTCCAAGATCGATCACGATCTCGGAGTGCATCTCTAAGTTCACTCGATCAGGGCCTCCAAGTGTATCTCCTAATACGATCGATTACCGCCTCCAAGTGCATCTCCAAACTGGCTCGAACACGGCATCGGAGTGTATCTCTGAGTTCACTCGATCGTCATTTTCAGGCGCACCTCGAATTGCTCTCAAGCACCACCTGCAGCCAGTCCAGATATACCGTGTTTAGATGGGTAGCTATATAGATACATAGATACATAGATGAGAATACAAACTGAATACATGAGTTTTAACAATCGTTGAATGATAAGTAGTAGCTATCATTTCCAGGAGCACCAGCAGCGTTCCCAAAAAAGATGTTGTTTTTCCCAGACTGCTCTACTGTGATTCGAGGTGCTCCCAGACTTGTCGACGGCGCTCCGAGGCTTGTCGTCGGCGCACCCAGACTTGTCGCCACCGCACCCAGACTTGTCGCTGGCGCTCCCAGGTGCTCCCAGGTGCACCCAAAGTTCTCTCCAGCACTCCGAGGTGTTCCCAAACTTATCACAATCACTCCCATCGTACTCCTGTACCAGTCATCGGAGATCTCAGTTACTCTGAAGGCCGGCTGGAATGCCCTCCTACGGTCTGATACTCTCCTGAAATTGACGCATCTAAGTTTACACTCCACATCCTCTCAGACACTCCTGGAGGCTTCCAGAGACTAAAATACATTTTGCTGATGGACTGAATTATTGCATGCCATATTATGATGAAGCGAATCCTGTGACTGTAACAAAGATGAATATGATAAGACGAATTGCATTGTGGTTATGTGAGAACCACTGCTTTGAGAATACGGCATCACATCTCCCGCAGAGCTGCGCAGCGGTCTCAGCCACTACCGAAGTATCCCACAGAGTTGCACAGCGGTTTCAGCTTCTCTCGAAGTCTCCCGCAGATCTGCGCAGAGGTCTCAGGAGCTCCAAAATCTGACTATCCCAGATGGAGCACCTGAGAATGCTCTTGCAGAGTCTGAGAGCACTTTGCTTAGCTCCAGGGGGGTCTGGGAGCGTCTGGAAGTACTTAGAAGCACTGGTGACGTTGCCTGGAGTGTCTGGGAGGATTGCGTGTGGCTTCCGGACCGAATTACATTTTGCTGATGTACTCATAGACAGTATATTTATTCCACTTCAAAATGAGCTGTTGTACTACTGTAAACCATGTCACCGCCCTACATCTGTTAAGCGTCTGGGACTTAATTGCAAGGGAGAATATACCAATGCCAACCAAGGGATGATGCCTGAATCTCATAACATCGGTGTCTAATATATGGAAAGCGACCTCGATAACACCTTCCAAGGCCAAGTTCCTTCTTTTCCTGTATCATTCTGTAGCTGGGCTCCACCGAATCAGATTTTCCAATATCAGCATATCCTGCCCGCTGGAAGAACAATATTGACCATTTCTATGAGTTGCAAGATGACTCAACAATGGATATTGTCTCCTCAAGCTCAAGAATATGGAGTGGTGAATCCAACAAAGGACAAAGATCCGCATGGTTGGGCTAATTGTCTTGACAGGTTCATCTGCGTCATCACACAGACGGATAAGATGCAGATTGTACCTGTCAGAGCAATTGTTCGACCGGCACATTTGGTGTGAGAGAGTGGTGTATCAGATAGCATCAATAGCGCATGGCTTGTAAATAGTCAGGTGGATTTAGATATCTACTGGACTATATATTAACTTACAATGTTTGAATCAAGGTGGGCATAGCGTTACGAACCATTACGGGTTACCCAGCTGCTGTCTGGGTTTCCAACAGGGCTTTGACCCCTGTCCCGGTCAGGAACTGCCAAGGAAACCGGACCGAATACCAAGGCCGGGATACTACCTGGACCAAGTGTGAAACCGCCAGGTTTGGGGCCGGGTTGGAACTGAACCAATGTTCCATTTTACATTTCCTACATCTTTGACTGCAATTAAGTATTTGTGGTCTCATTATATCACAACATGATCTGTATGTGAGATGTGCAGTTTGATGCGCTCATTTAGCTCTCATTCTCCAATTCCTGATCAGATCGATATTCGTCAAGGCACTGTGAAATGAAGCTGAAATTCAGTCAAAAATGGCCGGTTCTCCAAAGTGACTCAACGAATATTGATCAGATCGTAAATCGGACAACAGCAGCTAATGAGCACCTCAAACTACATATTTTACATATAGATCTTGTAGCTATAAGATGAGAATTTAAAAACTCAATTGGATTGAGAAATGTGAACTGCCCACAGGCAGATTGTTGGGTGGAACCCGGCCTAAATGCGGCAGTCCGGGTTTTTAGTGTGGCAAAACCCGTTGCCACCATCTGGGTTCAGTCTTGAACCTAACCTGGAGCCGTACTGGCGGGTTGAGACCATTGTGAACACCAGTTATGACTTCAAAAGCATTTTCCATTTTGCTAATTTAGTATATGTTGAATGTCCAAAGATGCATCTGGTGTACCAAATTTTAGAGTCAATTCAGCAAATCGATTCTGATAACAATTACCCAACTAATATGTCTGAAGGGCTACAATTACACAATATTGAAGAGGCATCTCGATCTACCAACACAGTCAATTATGTATGATAGATGCGAAAGTACAATCACTGTTGTCTCCATCACGACTATATCCAGAAGCCACTGTTTTATCTTGGCCTTCAAATCTGGTACAATATTAACTTTTCAAATATTTTCCACACACTATCTGCTACAGATAAATGGCAAAATATACCCAGAGCCCATCTTCGACACCTCCAGGATTGTCAGGAAGGATAACTTTTCTGCCCGGTATCACAATAGATACATCATTTGAGTGAAATTCATATTCACAGAGTGTGCAGCAGTATCAAATTAATCTCACTTAGAGATGCCTCAGTAGATTTTAGAATTCCCCACTTTTGATGGCAATTCTGTACACAAATCATCAGCATACTTTGTTTTGGTCACTGGGAGCCTCAGTGAGTATTCAGCAGTTATCGGGCCAGAATCTCAGGGTGGCCAAATCCCAGAGTGGACTGGACTGACGCCAAAGCCTTCAGGTCTACCTGTGAGCACTACTATCTAATCTGTGAGGATATAGGAAGTCTACTGACATGCAGGAGAGCACCTGGCAACCCAGGTGACAAGCCTGGGCGTACCTTAGAACACCAGTAACAAGACTGGCAGCAGCTCATGGCGTTGCAGAGCAGTCAGGGAAAAACGATGTATTCATTGGATGTGCTACAGGTGCATTTGGAAATCAATATTACAACTCATCATTAAACAATTTTTAAATCTCATGTATTCAATTTGTTTTCTCATCCATGTATCTATGCATCTATGTATCTATGTATCTATAGCACTATCCATCTACACATTGGATATCTGGACAGGCTGTAGGTGGTACTTAAAAGCAATTCGGGATATGCCTGATGATGGCAATCAGCTAAAAACAGAGATGCACTTGGAGGCAGTGATCAATCGAGTTTGAAAAAGCACTTATTGGCCGATATCAAGGGAACTCAGAGATGCACTTAGAGGCCAGTATTGTATTTACTTAGAAATACACTTCGTGGCAATGAAGGAGGAAACTGAGAGATGTACTTGGAGGCCGAGATCGAGTAAACTTAGAGATGCACTTGGAGGCTGTGATCGTGCAAGTATAGAAATGCACTTGGAGGCTGTAATCAAGTGAACATACAGATGCACACTGAGGCCATGATGAAATATATTTGGTGATGTATGCCCAAGGCCATGATCAAGCAAACTTGGAGGTGTACTTGGAGGTGGTTAATCTGGAGGTAGTTGATCTGAAGGTGGTTAATGAGGAGATGGTTGATCTGGAGGTGATTGAATGAGAGGCAAGACAGGTGCTGAAACTCTATTCATCGGCTAGTTAACTGGCCACAGTGGGAATGTGATAAGTAGACTTTTCCTTCAAGCTCTCATGGATGGCTGGCTGGAAGTGATCAATCGGCAGGAAGGTATGCCAGAATCTGAAGTAATATTAAAGGGTCAACATATAATCATGAGTAGTGTTAGCAATGGTTCTAAATTCCTGGTTGAGTTCTGGGTACAGTTCCGATGCTGAACCAGACAGTTGCAACTGGTTTTACCACACGAAAACCCGGACCATTGCAATTGGGCCAGTTTTACCACCAAAAACCCATCATTTCAACCTCACAACTTTGGCTCCAATTAAGTATCTGGGTTCTGATCATATTGTGACATAATCAATATGTAGATTTTGCAGTATTAGCCGGTCTTTCACCTCCCTCTTTCAGATTTGCAATCCAACCAATATTCATTGAGTCAGAATGAAAAACTTGCAAATTTCGCTTCAAATTTCATGTTATTTCACTGCGATTCAACCAATATTGGTCGCATCGCAATTCTGAATGTGGCAGTTGAAAGAGCTGCTAAACTGCACAATCCATGTATTGATCATGTCACAATATAATCAGAACTCAAAAGCTGAATTGAAGCCTAAGTACCGCCAGATGTGTAGGAACCGTACAATAGAACCATGGTCTGGGTAACAACCCAGCACTAGTCACAGGGTGTGGGTCCCTTGGCAGTTCTTGACCCGCACTGGGGCCTCCAGGTCGGTTTCAACCCTGACTGCAGCTGGGTAACCCGGAACCATTGCTAACACTCATCATGAGAAAGCAGGGAGACACTGAATCTCAGGTGGATGCTGCACTTGGAGTATACTTTACTTGGTGTATGGTGTACTCAGTGTGAAATTATGATAATGTAATGGAAATATAGAAACAAATAACTTAACTTTGTGTTCTTTAAGGATAGTAGTATTGTGAATGACAAAGAGAGATGGGCAAGGAACATGGGAACCTTATGGGGTATATGATGGGATGTGGGAAATCCGGGATATATCAGCAAAATGTAAATCGGTTGGGATGCCACATGCCAACGTCCCAGACACTCCGGTCCACCTCACTAGTTCTCCTAAGCACTTTCCCATGCTTCCAGGCCCCCCTAGAGCTAAGCAAAGTGCTCTCAGACTCTGTAAGAGAATTCTCAGGTGCTCCTGAAAGTACCTGCAGTTATGAATGTGCATTCAGGATGCTAAGATATTTGACATATATGATAGTTCAATCTTGCAGCAGCTGAGACCTCTGCTCAGATCTGCAGGAGACTTCAAGACCAGCTGAGACCCCTGTGCAGCGCTGCAGGAGACTATAAACTTGGTGCCATATTTTCACAGTGGTGGTTCTAAGGGTTCAATAACTATAAGGCATTTCATTGATCTTATTCATCTTTGTTACAGTCACAAGATTTGCTACATCATAATATGGTATGTATTATCTGTCAAAGTCTCTATATATATACATAGGGCCAATCGGGCTGCAGATGTTACTCAAGCATAATCGGAGGAGTACCTGGAGAAGCCAATTCAGACACCTTAGAAATGTACATGGAGGCCGTGACCAAGCGAGTTTGGAGATGCACTTGGAGGCCATGATAGTGGGAACTTGGAGGTTGTAGTCAAGCAAGTTAGGGGGTGCACTTGGAGGCAATGATCGTGCAAACTTGGAGCCCATAATTGAGCAAGTTTGGAGATGCACTTGAAGGCCATCATCCAGTGAATTTGGAGATTATCTTCAAGCCAGAGATTGAGTGAACTCAGAGATGCACTTGGAGGCCATTATCATATGAACTCAGATATGAACTTGGAGGCTGTAATTAAACAACTCTGGAAATGTACAGGGAGACCTTGATCGATGGAGATAGAAGCAATACTGGGAGGTGGTCGATCTGGAGGTGGTTGATTGAGAGAGAGGCCCCACAGGAGCTGAGACTCTATTCATTGGTTAACTCATAATAGTGGGAATGTAGGGAGTTCAGAACAACAACGTCCGCCAAGAGATGAGAGACGAAAGACTGGCTGGGCATGGACGACAGTCGATCTTTGGATAATGCAGTATCTAGTATATGCAGTACTTGGGGTATACAGTACTTGGTGTATGCTGTATTCAGTGTTAACTCATGATCATGGCATGGTGAGATAGAGAGGGATGACTTAACTTCGTGTTCTTAGGTGATGGTAGAGTTGAGGATGAATATGAGAGTGATGAAAGGAGATGGGGGAAATCATCATAATACACTGGGACTCAAGAAAATTTCATCTGTGAGTCTGTATACCTCTCCCACGAAGGCAGGCATAACTTCTGATTCAGTGGGTAAGAACTGGAATACTACGTGTTGTTAACCCAGTTAGGCAGGTCAAGCCCCTGATTTCTCATATCCACTCGTATCCTCCCATATCGTTCTTGTTTTCATCTCCATCTCTCTTTCTCATCCAGAACTCTACCATCATCACAGAATACAATGTTCACTCTTCCCTCTCTATCTCTCCATGCCATGATTATGAGCTAATACTGAGTACAACATACACTGAGTAAAGCATCCACCCAAGATCGCCCATCTTTATTTCATTCTCATGATTGCGAGTGGACCCCAGACTGTCGCTTCAGCTTCTGGCATAACTCCCTAGAAGATTGACTGCCAGCTCTCCATGAGAACACAAAGGTAAAGTAACCTCATCCTATTCCCACAGTTGCAAGTTAACGAATCGATGAATACAGTTTCTGCATCGGGCACGACTCCCATCGCCTGCCTCTGGATTAACCACCTCCAAGTACTCCTCCAATCTCGCTCCATCATAGCCTCTAAGTTCAGCCGCAATCTTGCTCAATCCGGCCTCCAAGTGTATCTCCACACTAGCTTAATTGTGGCCTCCAAGTTCGCATGATCTTGGCCTTCAGTTAGTCTCCAAACTCACTCAATTACAGCCTCAAAATTCACACACTCAAGGCCTCAAGTGCATTTCCAAACTCACTCCATGATGCCATCCAAAGGTTGGCAGAGTTCACTCTATCTCAGGCTCGATGTACATCTCCAATCTTGTTCATTCACAGCCTCGGAGGTCACACAATCATGTCCTCCACCTGAATCTTCAAACTCACTAGATCATGGCCATAAAAGTACATCTCAAAGTTTACTTGATCACCGTCTTCAGGCGCACCTCAGATTGCTCTCAACAACAGCCTGCAGCCAGTCCAGATATACCATATATTGATGGATAGCTATATAGATACATAGATACATAGATGAGAATACAAACTGAATACACCAGTGTTATAAATCGTTGAACAATAAGTATTAACTACCATTTCCAGGCCCACCAGCACTGTTCCCAACGAAGATGTTGTGTTTCCCAGACTACACTATTGCGATTTGAGGTGCTCCCAGGCTTGGTACCAGTACTCGCAGGCTTGTTGCCACTAGTGTTAGCAATGGGTCCGGGTATCCTGCCAGCCGTCCGGTTTTTTGGCCAGCGGTTCGCGTCAGTTCAGTTCCAGACCCGGCCAAAAAGCTGACCCACTTTGTCTTGGCGGGGTTGTTACCCGGACGGGACATAAGCCCGCGGTTATTTGGCCGGGTTGGAACCGGCCTGTGGGTCCATATTACGGTTCCTACCACTTTGGCAGTGCTTTGGCTCCAATTAAGTTTTTGGGTTCTGATTGAATCATGACATGATCAGTATGTAGATTGTGCAGTTTTAGCAGCTCTTTCACCTCCTGCATTCAGAATTGCGATGCGACCAATATTGGTTGAGCTGCTGTGAAATAACACCAAATTTGATGCAAAATTCGCGGGTTTTCAACAGCGACACAACGAATATTGGTCGCATCACAATTCTGAAACCACCAGGTGATGAAGCGGCAAATATTACACAATCTATATACTGATCGTATCACGATACGATCAGAACTCAGATACTTAATTGGAGTGACAGTTGGGAGGTTGAAATGCCGGGTTTTTGGTGGTAAAACCAGCCCAATCGCAACAGTCCAGGTTTGTGTGTGGTAAAACCCATTCCAACGGTCTGGTTCCGGGTTGGAACCAGACCTGGAACCGACCCGGGAATTTGGACCCATTGCTAACACTAGTTGCCACTGCTCCCAGGCTGGTTGCCAGCATTCCCAGGCTTGTTGCCGGCACCTCCAAGTGCTCTCCTGGTTGTCACCAGTCCTCCTAAGTCCTCCTGGAGTTGTCACCAGCACTCCCAGGCACACCTGACGGCCTCTGCATTTGTTCAGGCAACTCCAGGATTTGACCACGCCTCGATTATGTAGTGTTAGCAACGGGTCCAAACTCCCGGTTCGGTTCTGGGTCATGTTCTAACTCTGAACCGGACCATTGCGACAGGTTTTACCACACGAAAACCCGGACCATTGTAATTGGGCTGGTTTTACCACCAAGAACCCGGCATTTCAACCTCACAACTTTCACTCCAATTCAGTGTCTGAGTTCTGATCGTATCGTGACATGATCAGAGCGTAGATTATGTCTAATCAGGTGCTCTTTCACCTCCTGGTTTCGGAATTGTGATGCGACCGATATTCGTTGTGTCGCTGTCGAAAACCTGCGAATTTCGCATCGAATTTGGCATCATTTCACAGCAACTCAACGAATATTAGTCGTATCGCAATTCTGAATGCGGGAGGTGAAAGAGCTGCTAAAACTGCACAATCTATGTACTGATCATGTCATGATTCAATCAGAACCCAAAAACTGAATTGGGGTTAAAGAACTGGCAGAGTGGTAGGAACTGTAATATGGAACTGCGGTCCGGTTCCAACCCAGCCAAAAAACCGCAGTTTTATGTCCGGTCTGGGTAACAACCCCACCAAGACAAAGCAGGTCAGGTTTTTGGCGGGTTCTGAAACCGGACCGAACTGATCCACTGGCCAAAACCCGGAATGCTGGCCGGTTACCCGGACCCGTTGCTGACACTAGGATTATGGTCTGACATCTCCCATATTCTCCGAGAGGCTCCCAGAGGCTCCCAGAGGCTCCCAGAGGCTACAGAGGAGAAAATTACATATTGCTGATGTACAATTTACCCAATTAGGTTGAAAATACCTCATTTCTGTCTTCTTACATACCGGATTGGGAGTCGTAGCTGCAGTCTTGGGAATGGTAAATTGACTCCCACAAGAAATTCTTATTAAGTCCCAGTTTCTCATAATGATATCTTCCATCTTCTCTCCTCTTTCTTCTTCTTGTCCACCACCCAACCATTATCTGAGAACACCAAGTTAAGTCATCAATATCTATCTCTCCATGCCATGATCATGAGTTAACACTGAGTACAGTATACATCAAGTACAGTATACACCAAGTAGAGCATACAACCAGTACTCCATCAATCTACAATATAAGTATCTCCCACTCCCAGCCAGTATTTCATATTTCATCTCTTGGCATACCTCGTTGTACTCCACTCTGTATATTCCCATGACTGCTAGTTAACCAATGAATAGAGTCTTGGCTCCAATTGTGCCTCCACTCCAATGTACTGCCACCAGATAAATCACCTCCAGATTGGGCAACTTGAGATCAACCACCTCCAGATCAACAACCTCCGGTTGAACCAGTTCCAAGTGAAACTCTGAACATGCTTGATTGTGGCCTCTGAATATATCTCAACATCAGCATGCAGCGAAATTTGTTTCCAAAAATGCACCCCATGGACCGATCCTTCTCCACATTCTGCACAAATAGTCCGAGAGTCTTTTTTGCAATTTTGCACCATGCTTCAAGGCATTCAATACTGTGATCACATCGTCATGACGTTTCAAAAACTTGTTTAGTCATTTAAGTAAATTTACTGCACTAGTTATGCGTTGGTCCTCAAGATTTTAATTGTATTGACGGTTTTTTGAACTGTTCCATCGATTTCAAGAATATTCTTAACTATTTACACCCTTGAGACATTGATTATACACAAGCTTCCACAACTCCCATAACAAAAATTCGGAGTAAACACTCGTCACCTTTCGTTATATCGCTGCAAACATTACTTCAAGCATCGATGCAAATAATCTAGACGTAAAACAAATTGGAAGTTTTCAAGTCAATTGTATTGCTCAAGTACCACCACATGCTATCTGGCTGCGGTGGCGGCTACAGAAAGTGTACAGCACAATGGATCGCAGCTATAGAGACGATGTATTTAATTCCGACACAAAAAGAGGCTCCCAACGGTAGCTTGCGTCACACAACGGTTGCATCGGAGGCTGATGTTTCTCCACGACAATCACCTTAACAGCAGTCTGACGTATCGGCCCTGTTGCAAATGTCTGAACCGAGCCACAAAGCCCTTTAACACTCGATTAGTGTTAGCAACTGGTCCAAATTCTCGTGTTGGTTCTGGTTCCGGTTCCACCCAAAACTGGACCATGGCAATGGGTCTCACCACACTAAAAACCCGGCCCATTGGAAATGGGCCAGTTTTACAACCAAAAACCCGGCATTTCGACATCACAACTTTGCCCCCCATTAAGTATTTGAGTTCTGATTGTATCATGACATGATCAGCATGTAGATTGTGCAGTTCTAGCCGCTCTTCCACCTCCCGATCTCAAATATGTCATCGGACCAAGATTCGTTGAGTCGCGATCGAAAACCCGCTACTTTCGCTTAGAATTTGCCCTTCTTTCACAGCCACTCAATGAATATCAGTCGGATTGCAAATCGGACAGCGGGAGGTGAAAGAGCAGCCAGAACTGCACAATCTATGTACTGATCATGTCACAATACGATGAGAACTCAAATACTGAATTGGAGGCAAAGGTGTAGGAACTGTAAAGTTGGAACTGCGGTCCGGTTCCAACCCGGCTGAAGACCTGCGGGTTTTTGTCCGGTCCGGGTAACAAACCCGCCAGGACAATGTGGGTCGGGTTTTTGGCCGGGTGTGGAACCAAACCAAACCAAACCGCAGGCCAACAACCGGACCGCTGGCAGGTTAGCAGGACCCATTGCAAACACTACCCTCGATTCAGCATCCTCAACAATGAAAAGCCTCTTCACCTGTGCACAAATGTCACCAGCAGAAAACTTAAAGTGGCTATCCAGAATCGTCCCCATCCAGGAAAGCACTGTATCATTTCTTCTTGGCCTATGCTTTCTCCACCTTGTGGACCCAGTGCAACAAACCATATGGACTGCTTACTTGTGGCATTGAAAAGACATCACTGGAATTGCTACTACATTGTACCGAATGTATTTTGCATCATTCAGACAACTGAAATACTAATTGTAATTGACGTAGTCTGCAAAGTCGGCAAATCTCTTGAAACACCAAGCAATGTGATTCTGTAGCTCCCCTTTCGGCATTGCGCACCACTCAGCCAAGTCATCAAGGGTTGTGATTTCTGGTTGTGGGTATTTCATCATTCGCTTCAAAGGCACATTCATTAGAGGCATTTCATTGTCACAATGTTGTTTTGCAGCATTTGCATTCAGCTCTGGGTTCTGAAACACCTCCTTTCGGGCTTTCGTTCGAAAAATCTGGAAAGAGGCATCATGACGATTCGATTGTCGGTATGCTTGTTTAACATCCATCATCACTCTTTCTGGGAGTTCAGAGCTTGCATTTAAGAGATTGCCAAGCTGGCAGATATGGTCAGAGAAGTGATTCAGGAGATGCATCTTCACAAAGTTGGAATCCGATTCATCAACAAGATATTGTGCAATTTCTGCCTCAATCTGCGTTTCATCTTCATCAACGCTACAACGCTTTGCAGCCTCAGAATGATTGTTCCAGGTGGGGCCACTCTCCGGTTCCTCCTGTTTGTCCAAAGTATGCTGCTTTTTCAAGGCTTCCGAGATTTTGTTTGTAGATTTGCTGGCGCTGAAAACACCAAACGCATCCTTGTGACAATGAAACTCCTCAGGATCATGCTCCATGTACTCGATTGTGGCCTCAGTATGGTACCGGTACAGTTCCATAACATGACAATACACTAAGTTCTTGATGCACAACATGGCTTCGGTGAAGGGAATCCTTTGACTCGCTGAATGGGTTAAAATAGTTGTTGTGAAAACTGGAACAGTCATGCGCCCGAGCGCTTTCATCTACTTACCACTCCATTGCATCACCTGGCTAAATCGCTTATTGAATCAAGCGAAGCCAGGATATGGAGCCATCATCGCGCAGAGCAGGTTGAATTTATAGATCCTGGTATGTTGTTCCCGGAAGGACGTTACAAAGTACATTAAATGCTTATCCATACCCAGATAGATGGTGTGAAACATATCAAGTACAATAATAGTCATTGGGGAGATGCATTTCATATTCCTGAAGACGCCTTCTGAGATTCCAACTGCTCGGTCTTCCAGTTATTGTCCTACTTCCTGTCTCTCCACCTCCTCTCCCTGATTTGTGAGTATCGACTTTTGGAAGTATATCTGATAGTCTCTCGATTGCCACGACAATGAATTCCCTTCTCCAACAGGCGATTTCAGTGGATCACACACAGGGCAATGGGGCTGTGTAATCGAGTGCAAGTGAAGGTTTTTGAAGTAGTCAGCTGTTCATGCACAGATGACAGGATGACATTGCCGCATCCGACCATCCGCACAAAGCATCAGCTTTTCAGTGTTGCAAAGCGTGTCGAGAGGGCGAGAAATAAGCCCGAAAACATTCCGTGAAACCTCACAATTGTGGATTTGTTGTTCTTTCATGGCGGTTGTTTTTCCATGTCCTTCAGAGTGATATTTCAGAGGAAGGGAATGAAGTGCAACAAAGATACTTGCATGATTCGAAGGCTTTGATCTTGTTGTCGAATCAATGTTTCCAAGACTGCAATCTACTAGCCATTTCTTTGTGTCGCCCAAATAGTTTATAAGATGTGTCTGGTCTAAACTGCTGAATAAGGGGCAATTGTGGCTACAAGCAGCCACCCTAGCTATTGAAGCGGTCAAAATCATCATAGCTATGACGAAATTTGACTAATGTACCTATTCATTCCACCACCCATCGCTTGATTTCACCTCTGAGTAGATTCATTCCTCAGCATCATTGAATTCTTTTGCTGGAGCATATGACATATGATCCCTGAATGCAGGCTGTTCCACAAGGAACACAACACATTCAACAGGATTGTGGTAAAAGAAATGTGTGTAATCATCATCGTGTAGGTTGTTTGGATCAGCCGAACAATTGTAACACACTCTGCCCGATCTCCAAGAGTCGACTCTGCCTATGGCGTTGGACATTTGGTCCAATCTTTTGAATAAAGTGTGGGACAAAGTGAAGTTGCTGATGGTTGCCATAGTAGGGTTCCTGAAATGCTCATGGATGGCAGCTCTGCTCAAGTTGTGCTTGACACACCAGCGCACCAATCGATACTCCTCCTTGCAGGAATACGGTGACCATAGATCTATTTGATCATCTAAGATATCAAAATACTTGTTAGTAATAGGCTTGCCAGCTAGACTCTGGTTGTCCAAGTGTGGTGTATCATAGATACGTGTCTGAACCGGAGGTTGCTCTGGATCGATGCACCCATTTTCGCTATCCGCTTTTGTACCGCTGGAATCATCATCCAAAGGGTGAAGCAAAGGGTCGCGATGCGGTTCAGGAAGGAATGGAAGTGGAATACTACCATGCTCAATCTCGAAACGATAATCTGGCAGTTGGTCGGCTGATATGTATACTATCCTGCCTTTGTGGTCGTGACTGAGGTGAGTGAGATAGGCACTGATGTCAGAGTACGTCTTCGAGCAGTCAAGACTCTGTTGCGGAATATCCATGTTTCATTAGCAAAATGAAATTTCACAACATCGTTCAGAAGCGTCTCGACAGTTCTTTAGCTACCCACACCATTGAAAGCTGGCTGGTCCTTGGAAAAAGCCACACCTCAATTTACTTTTTCCAAAAAGAGGCCCTACCACTCTCGTAAGGTTTCTCTCATCCTGCTTCACATGCTAGCAAAGTCATTAATCGCTCTCTCATTTTCAACATCCCTTGAATCACCAAACGCATACCGCATCTGCATTCAGCTCATAGCGGCAATTGTTTTGCACCCTCACAAGACCCTCCTATGCCCATTGCCTGATTTATGGTTGTCACTTCATGTTCAGTTCATACCTTGCATGAACTGTGCATTCTTTTTAGATACTGACCCAGTGACGTCAACACATGGTACAATAACCAGAGCATGGACAATCGAGTTAGATATGATCGCACAGCATGCTGTTAGTTGTCTTTGTGATGAACTTAAGTGTTCAGTCGATGAATCAGGGTGCATAGATGATTCTATGCAATTCGTTCCCTAGCTGCATCAGCAAAAAATGAAATGGCATTCTCAGCATTCTGAGCATTTTGAAGTTCAAGTTCGCCTTTTCGCAATTATGCAGTGTACTCGGGCTGGAAATATACTCAGTAAAATTGTTTTCATATCTTTACGGGATTTTCAAACTTGATATAGTATTCCCAAAGGGGTATAGCTTAGTCTGTTACATTGTTTTATAGTCGAAAGTTAGTCGATTTTTAAAAATGAAATATGTAACAGACATACTATTGCTTGCTCAGTAATATTATGAAACTGTTGGTTTATATATCTTCATGACAAATCATAATGAAACTAACCATATTTGGAATACCTCCAGCTATAATCAATAAATAACTGAATATCTTGAATAATATTTCCTTTTTGAGTTAGTTTGTTTTTGATTTGTCATTTCGAAATAGTAATGTCAAGTTTCCTGTCATGACTCAGCAAAGTATTCTATGTTCATTGCATTTTTCAAAAATAAAAGTAGCCGACTTTAATCAATTAAGAAATGTATCCAACTAGGCTATACCTATTTTGGAACACTATACCAAGTTTGAAAATCCCGTCATATTGTGGATGCATTATCGCTGAGTATGATTCATATAACTGGATGCGACAAAATCGACCAAACGCGAACTTGACTTTCAAAAACCTTCAAAATGCTCAGAATGCTCAGAATACCTTTTCCACTTTTTGCTGATGTGAATAGCAGCCAAGATGATGTCGCTGGATCAAGAAGCCCACTCCAAGCCCATAAATATAATCGCCTTGCCTGCCTACCTTACTGACAATCTCCAGAACCTTTGACACGCCCTCCTCACCTTTACTACCGCATTGCATCATCCTTGACAATATATTCAACACTCCCAATGCTTGATTGGAGTAACCTGCATTTGATATCCACCACTCAATCATCGACCACCGTTGAGAACCTACAATGCGATGTGATGCCTTCTGGTTGCTGAAGTCAGTCGTTGCAGATGCTAATACAATCATGATGCCAACTCTACAAGACCGCATCTGGGCGAGGAATGCTGGTGTTGGAGTCAGCCAATGGGCAGCAGAAACCATTGGGATTTGGCAGGTGAAGGGTGGCTTGACAATACAACATAAAGATAATAAAGTGAGGGGGCGCATCTGGTGATTGCCCAGTCCATGAGCTTCAGCAACAAGCAAGGGGCCAGCCCTGAGCCATGGGATTTCCTAATCAATTATTACATTACTCGAATCGGTGATCAGGCATCTACCAGGCCACTTCAGAAATGGTACATGGCAGACAAGACTATACTCAATGGTCAGAAACTCAAGGCAGCACTGGAGGAGTCTGCAGAGGTTGGGCTTTGCTGGGGGAAGAATGGGATCGATGGAACCCTGACCAAGAAGAGGACATTCGTGCACGTTGGTGTGTATTTCATCGCCCTGAAGCTTCTTTTGCTCTTCCTGATGATTTGCAGATACAGAAGACAACGAGCAAGCAACCTCGAGTCACCGGGCTTCACCGAAACATGTTCGTTGCGACACCTTGACCGATATCCTTGTCGAGCAATTTAGCTTTACCATCGCCTATGTGGATCGCCACATTCCTGGGAAGAGGGTGGCTGAAAACAATCCTCAGCTATTCTTATGGCGCTAGCCTAAGGATGATGAATCGATATGTCCGATAGTTACGTCAATCATCGATGCAACCATTTTGTCAATCGTGAATGCTGCAATCGCAGGTCTGCCTGAGCCCAGGTGGAAAATCTGAGAGCTTTGGGGCTGCCAGGAGGAGTCTAATGGAGATGGTGGTCTGCAGGCCTGTAATGTTATCCTGATCTTCGATAACAATACTACCGCCAGATGGGTAAAGGTGGTGATGAAATTAAACAACCCAACGCTGGTTTGCATCGTTTATCGTGGCCAACAAGCCGAGAGCACATCAGGTTCCCAGCCACCTATGCCTGGTGGCCACAGCCACCTGTCTCTGGATGACATCCTCCAACATGCAGCTGAGGATATCATGAACAGTATCAGGGAGCAATTGGATGATGATAATGAGACGCAGCGCCCAAATCCACGAAGCTTCTCGACGACAAAAACAGGCTTCCAAAAGTCTGTAAGACAGCTTCGAAAGAGGATCATCAGCCAGCAGCGATAACATCAAGTCATCCAAAACTGTGCTCATGGTCTCTTTGCTGATTACAAGGAAAGGTTTATTGCTGATTAGGAAGTGGCTTGGCTATGCAAGTGCGGTCACATTGTGAATCCTCTCGCTGCAGGTTCTTTGGCCAATAGGAAGCGGTCAAGCAGCCACCCAGCTGCAAATTTGTCGTTGTGAGGATAGAATGCACTTGCTGGATGGTTATTGAAAGATTTGTGTTAGGGGTGGGTATTTTTCTAGCACTTTGGAGGGTGGATGGATGGGTGATAATTCGGAGTATTTTGCTGAGGTTTTGGGTCTCTTTTTGGTGTTTTGTTTATCTTATTATTACATCTGTCATATTCATGCATGAAGAGCGGTATTGAGAGTTTACAATGTTGGAATCAATCGTTGAGATGGTTGTTGTTGTGAAAGGCATCTTGGCAGTGATAGGACTCCGTGTGTGGCTATCATGTGATTTGTAGTTTGGTATCTTTACCCAGCAGAATGTAGCCGGATTAATTGGTGAAGTGCGAACGCTTTTTATCCCATTGCGAGAATGATTCTTGTCATGGACGCCAATCACCAAACCTGCAGCATACTTGTCAACTGCCATTCTTAGTTCTGAGTTCCACTCCATCTAAGCTGTTGGAAGTGTGGGTGGCGGGAGAAGCCAAGATTCTAGAATCGTTGACAGGATAAAAAAGTCACATCACAATGATGCTTGTCTGGGAGAGGGAGACTGTCGATCTTGGGATGATGCTGTACTTGGTGTATGCTGTATTCGGTGTTAACTCATGATTATGGCATGGAGAGATCGAGTGGGATGACTTAACTTCGTGTTTTTAGGTGATGGTGGAGTTGAGCACAAGAAAGAGAGAGATCAGAGGAGATGGGGGAAATCATCATGAGAAACTGGGACTTAAGATAATTTTGTGTGCGAGTTGATTGACCATCCCTGATACGGCAGGTACGAGTCCCGATCCGGCGGGTAATAACACCGATACGAGGACTTCTAAACCCAATCAGGCAAGTCGTACCCCTGATTACTCATAGCCGCTCGTATCCTCCATATTGTTCTCATCTTCATCCCCCATCTCTCTCTTTCTTGTCCACAACTCTACCATCATCGCAAGAACACAAAGTTAACTCATCCCTCTCAATCTCCCCATGCCATCATCACGAGTTAACACTGAGTGCAGCATACACCGAGTACAGCATACACCGAGTACAGCATACACCGAGTACAGCATACACCGAGTACAGCATACACCGAGTACAGCATACACCGAGTACAGCATACACAGAGTACAGCATACACCTAAGATTGTCTGTCGTCCCATCATTCTCACGATTTCGAGTTGACCCCTGAATGTAGCTTCAGCCTCCGGCATACCTCCCTACCGATCGACCGCCACCAGCCAGTCCTCCATAAGAACTTCAAAGGTAAAGTCACCTTGTCACATTCCCATGGTTGCGAGTTAACTACCTGATGAATTGAGTCCCGGCGTGCCGTCCGTCGACTGCTTCCAAGTACTCATCCAAACTCGCTCGATCACGGCCTCCAAGTGCATCTCCCAACTCGCTCGATCGCAGCCTCCAAGTGTATCTCCAGACTGGTTCGAATACGGCCTGCAAGTTCGCACGATCATGGCCTCCAAGTGCATCTCCAAACTTGCTCGAATCCGGCCTAAAAGTTCACAAGATCATGGCCTCTAAGTGCATATCTCCAAACTCGTTCAATCACGGCCTCCAAGTGTATCTCCAACTACACTTGATTACCGCCTCCAAGTGCATCTCCAAAGTCGCTCAATCACAGCCTGGGAGAATATCTCTGAGTTCACTCGATGGTCATTTTCAGGCGCACCTCGAATTGCTTTCAAGCACCGCCTGCAGCCAGTCCAGATATAGTGTGTGTAGATGGGTAGCTATATAGATACATAGATACATAAATACATAGATGAGAATACAAACTGAATACATGACTGTGATTTGAGGTGCTCCCAGACATGTCGGCGGCGCTCCCAGGTGCTTCCAGGCTTGTTGTCAGCGCTCCCAGGCATGTCGCCGGCGCTCCCAGTTACTCTGAAGGCCGGCAGGAATGCCCTCCTAGGGTCTGATACTCCTGAAATTGACGCATCTAAGTTTACACTCCACATCCTCTCAGACCAGTGACTAAAATACATTTTGCTGATGCTATGCAACGCGACCCGTCACCTGGGCGATGGGTAGCGTGTAATTTTCGGTCAGAGGGTACGAGGTTCTGTCTGAGCCGTCTGAGCAGTCCGGAACACCCGGGTGTTTCTGACGGAAACAGGAGTTGTTGCTGATGTTATCTCGGAGGAGGAGGATAAACACGATTCTGCACCACTGGCATCCAACAAGGTATTTGATTAAGTGTGTAAACAATTGAATTCGCCTACTAATGTATACATTTCCTGCAGGAAGGATTCAAAAGAAGCTGGTGAGCAATTGGTTGCATGGAAAGCTGGAAACCTGTTGCAATATGAGCCCTGTGTTGACGACATGACAGGCCTCATCTTTGGCACCGAATACAACGCCCAAACAACTCTTTCAAGCCATCCAGCGTTGGTCACGGCACGTGTGACGCCTATAGCTATCAATTATGCGATCTTTGTGAATCACTTTCACACAAATGCAGTGAAGACCGCCCAGATTCATAGTTGGTAGTATCAGGCAATTGCCAGGATTGATCCAGCGCACAGAAACTCAGACCCTCCACGTGGTTACATTCCAGTGGTAAATGAATTATCTCAACGATTGTTTCCATCGCTGACATTCTGCACCAGGCTCTTGCGAAGATGACTTCCTCCTGAGCAGCAATGGTATACCACTGCAAGACTTCATTCAACTGTATATAAGGATATCGAACAAAGTCACCTATAGAGATCCGGAAAATGGTACCCTGGCTATTGCCCAAGAACAGGTATACATGCCCCACAAATGTTTGTGAGGTAAGTTCAATGTTTGCGTCTTGTTCAATTGTTTTCTTGATGACCAATTTAGGAGTGCAAGTTTCAATTTGCAGCAACTAAAATTGTGGATCACATTCAGCAAACACACTTCTATGGCATACGACAAATGGGAATGAAAGATAGATCATTTATTGATGAAATCAACCCGAAATTCATTGCCCTCAATGCGACCCCCATCCACCATTGTCTGTCAGCCTGGATAGCAGGCCAGTTCAGGGTCCCACCAGAGTTTGGTCTAGGAGATGGAGCGCAATGTAAGTGCGATACAAGAAACATTAATCACCTGGTTAATAATGCATGCACAGATGTATTTCTTCGTCTCAACACAGATTTTCATTCTTCCTCACCAGAGGTTAGATCCAAATAGATAGACAATATAGGCTGTGTGATTTTCCAATCGATCCACCCAACTGGTACAGACCCAGCGATGGCACAATTTCACAGCGATTGGGGCTGCTTAAATGAGGACTTTCTTGATTCTGTCCCGGACGAGCTCATAGAGCAGCCGGTCAATTCTTTCAATTGTCTCAGCAGCTTTGTTGCTGCTACTAAAGCTAGCATGCGATTCTCAGCTGTTCAGCCTATGGGCTGGTCTGCCATCGCCAGCAGCAGCCAGCCCGTCCCCTGCATCAACAGCAACACGAACAGCAACCATATCACCAACAATACCCGCATTGAGAATACGGGATTAGTCAATGGATGTACAATTGTAGAGGGTGCGATGTTACTTGGAGGTTAGGAATGGTGTCAGTGATTGGATTTAGGATTTCCTTTGTGTGCTATTTTACTCTAGGTTTCATTAATATATCATAATAGTAGTAAATGTAATAGAACTGATTGTTTACTGATGTCTGATCTCAAATGCGTGAAATCATAATTGCGATGATGCATAACCCTCCCGCGCCAGTTGAACAACTGCAAGGTACTGAACGATCTCATATCAACAATTTAAATATCGTGAACCACTTCTGCATGGCAAATAGCATTGGTCAAATTGAGCCATGAGGGTCTTTAAAAACAAGAACTACACACTTCATTGAACAAACGGAGCAAGTACTATCATCATTGTGAGGACAAATCGAATTGGGCGACATAGAAGTATGCTGAGGGATGATCTATGATATTGCCAAAGGAAGTGTAAACTGTTCATCAAGTGCTCATTGTCACATTCGCAAAAGTGGGTACACTAGTTGTAATGCTTGAAAACAGCATTGCGACTACTCAAAGAACACTCTGGAACATTAAAGCAATGCCATATTTCAGGGAAACCTCAATTTCATTTTTTTGAGTTAGTGGGTACAATAAACTAAATAAATTTAATGAAGGAAATGTAGTTTTTGCTGCTGCAAGTTCACATGATGACACCTTCCAAATACATCTCTCAGTTCACTCAATTGTAGTGTTGCAGTGCATCTCTATAGTCACTTGATCATGGCCTTCAAGTGCAACTCCAAACTCGCTTGATTACTATCTCCAAGTTCAGCTCCATCTTTATTTAATTGCTGTGCACAGAGACTCCCCTGATAGCCCTCGAGTACTGTCTGCTCCCAGATTGTCCATATGTATTTATATATATAGGTAGACATAGAAACTCAATACATGTCATATTATGATGGTGCAAATCTTCTTGTGATTGTAAAACAAATGTCAAAACAAAGACCAATATGATAGATGAGATAGCTTGTAGAACTCCCAGAAATACTGTTATGAAAATACAACTTTCAGGTACTCCTGCAGACCTACACAGAAGGTCTCAGCAGCTCCTGCAGATCTATGCAGAGGTCACAGTCACACAGATTATTGAGTCTTGTATGAGTCACATTTTGTAGCATTTTGAATACACCTCCACAAGTACAGGTATATTCAGGAGCACCTGAGAATACTCTTGCAGCATCTGAGAGCACTTTAAATAGCTTCAGAGTGGTCTGGGAGTGTCTGCAATGACTTTGGTGTACTGCTAAAGTTGACCGAAGCATCTGAGAGATTGTCATACAGCTTCTGGTGTGTTTTACATTTTGCTGATGATTGAAGATTCCTGGCGACACAAAGTCAGTGGACTGGTACTTGGATAGGATTAGAATATACTTATAGACAGCATATTTATTAAAATTCAGAATGGGCTGTTGTGCTACTAATAATCATTGCACTGCCCTATTTCTGTTTAGTATCTGGGACTTAATTGCAACATAGAATATACCAATGCCAACTGAGGGATTATGGCTGAATTTCATAACATCTGGGTCTAATATATGGAAACTGACCTCGATAGCACCTTCCAAGTGTGAGTTCTGTCATTTCCTGTATTATACTTTAGCTGGAATCAATCAAATCAGACCCTCCAATTTCAGAAATATCTGCCAGTCAGACAAACAATATTGACCTTTTCTGCAATGTACAAGAAGACTCAACAATGGGTATTAAATCCACAAGCTCAGAAATATGCAATGTTGATTCCAACATAGTACAATGATCTGTATGGTATAGCCAATTGGGTTGATGAGTTCATCCAGGTTGTCAAACAGACTAATATGATGCATATTGTACCAATCAAAGCAATTGTTGAACTGGTACATTTGGTGCAAGTGAATGCTGCATCAGATGGAATCAATAACATATGGCTTGTAAATTATCATGTGTATAAAGATACCTACTGGATGGTATATTGATCAGAATACCTGGATCAAACGGTATAGGAGTACTATAGCTTATCGAATTGTACTATTTGATGCAGCCATTATAATCATCACTTTCAGAGAGTATTGCTCTATGTTAAAGTTGCACTAGAATAGTCTTCAAAATGCAGTCAAGAGTTCCATTAGCTTGAAAATTTGCATATCCTAATTATTTGGTTTTGTAGCGTTTTGAAGACAACTATATACTATTCACAATATTCTTGTATTCTGTTGAATAACTTCCACAACAATGAAAAGCATCTGAGAGTGCATTGCATTCCATTCAGCCTAACTGTAAGCATCTGGGAGTATCTGGAAGGATCAGTGTGGCTGTTCAGAGTTGGTGAGTTGTTCAGTTCTAACTTTCAAACTATTTTACATTTTGCTGATGAATTTAGTAAAAATCTCAATATCACAGATATGTACTGGATTTACAAGAAAAGAAAATTATAGAATACAGAAAGCATAGTTTGTATGGGGCTCAAAGCAAGTTAGACAAAACTATGTGTCCAATAGTAAAGGGAGTGACTAGGTCAACCTTGTATTAGCTACTGTTCCAAATTCCCGATTCGGTTCCAGTTCCAGTTTCACCCAAAAGCTGAACTTTGCAATGCGTCTTACCACACGAAAAACCTGGACTGTTGGAAATGGGCCAGTTTTACCACCAAAAACCCAGCATTTCAAGTTCACGGTTTTGGCTCCAATTCAGTATCTGAGTTCTAATCATATCGTGACATGATCAATATGTAGATTGTGCAGTTTTAGCCGCTCTTCTACCTCCTGCTGTCAGATTTGCGATCAGACCAATATTTGTTTAGTCACTATTGAAACCACCCAAAGTTGGCAAAAAATATGACGTTATTTCACAGCGATTCAACGAATATTAGTCCGATCGCAAATCTGAACGTGGGAGGTGGAAGATCTGCTAAAACTGCACTATCTACATATTGATCTTGTCATGATATAATCAGAACCCAGATACTTAATTGGAGCCAAAGTTGCAGGAACCGTAAAATGGAACCGTGGTCCGGTTTCAACCCGGCCAAAAAACCGCAGGTTAATGTCCGGTTCGGGTTGCTTGGCGGTTCCTGACCCGGACCGGGGCCTTTGGTTCGGTTCCAACCCGGACCAAAGCCGGGTAACCCGGAACCGTTGCTAACACTAGGTCAAGCTGGCTATAATTCAGATTAAATTCAGGTTAAGACTGTAGTATGTGCCAGTGTAGTGAATTTTTTTTAAAAAAAACCAACATTGACTCAGATAGCTGTAAACTAATACCCCCCAAAAGCTCAGCCCTCTGGACATAATTTGAATTTTTGGTGGAGTGATGTCTCCAGACCTCACTTTTTTCATAATCTCAATTTGGATTAGACTCATAATTTCGGTTAGTAAAAAATCACGTGAGATCATGGGCCGGGGTACGCGGCCAACTCAACACCCGCTCCCACAGCAAAATCCAGTGCCAGAAATGGGGCGTCCGATCTTCTACTGCCTGACCCGAGTATGATAATTCCACACAATCACATTGCTTGTTTGCAGCTGCCATTTCGTGCACGTTAAGTATCTGCCAATCATCACGAGATGTCGTGTGTGCTCAGCCAGAAACGTCAAGCTGTAATGTCAGACAGCGGACTGGACTGACTGGATAGACAACTCGAGATTTTGGGTGTAAATAAAGCATACTCTAGTAATGTTTAAGATGTCGGTGATAATGCTGGCGGGTTACAGGAAACTCACGGGGTCTCCAGTGTGTTGTGATTCGTGAAGATCATATGTATGTAATTCCACAGGTTATCAGAATCAACAAACATAAATGAATGTCAAATCTGTAAGTGGGTAGTTAGATGATAGTAAACAGAAGTTCAAGGTCTCCGCCTATCTGTCATTATTTATCCGTAGTATCGTACACGTCTTTGTCGTGTAAACACCTATGGTGAAGAATATTCAGAAGCATTTATACACCAGTGCGTTTCGCCCCCACCAATACTGGCAAGCAACAAGGCGGAAGGAAAGTCCTTAATGTTTCCGAAACCATATCGGCCAACGTGAGTCTTGGTCTGTATTGTGATGTGATCTTCTACAGCTGATAACCAGGAATGAAGAAAAATTTTGCCTCCAGTTCTGAAATGGTTTGAATCATAGCAATGGGACAATGTTTTATAGTAAACGTGTGTCACATGGAAAGCTCCGAACTCTTGAATTTGAAATAAGACAGTAGCCATCCGAAGCCGATTACAATTATTAGCTCCAACCTTCCACAACAAAAACACGCTCACACACAAACGCCAACAATACCATCGCTTACAAAAACACACCAACAACTGCCAACAAACCCGTGAACACACCAAAGCTCTTTGCAGGCATGACAAGACAACCAGCACCGCTACCAGATGCTGAAGCAGATGCAGACGCCGCAGCAGAAGACTTAGAAGTGTTAGAATTGGAGGACGTCGAATCGGAAGTGGATTTCGAGCTAGAGGATCCAGTCTTGGAAGCGATAGCCTTGGTTGAGGTTGGGAGAGTAGCCGAGTACGCTTGACAGTACGAAGTCACTTGATTCTGGACACCGCTCTTGTCTGCATTTTGTCAGCGCGGTTTATGTGGGGATAAGGGTGTACAGTACCGGCATTGGGGCAGACATTGTAGCAAGTCAGGAGGTTGGTGGACTCAGTGCAGAAACACTCCCAATCATTTCCTAATATCAGTCAATTCCAGTGCAATACTCCGGACGGTAATGGATTGAGTCTACCTTTGCAAGCCTCGAGGCGCGGCTTGTACTGTTCTGTACAAGCATCCAGGATGCTGTGGCGGGTTGTTAGTGGTGGGTATGTCAGTGGGATAGATATATGATAAACGAGAGACCACTTACTTCTGAGCATCACACTCCTTCTGCTGAGCGACAGCAGCACCGATAGTAGCCAGCGCAAAAGTAATAACAGTAAGAGCGTGCATTGTCGAATATTTATATGGTTGACAAGATTGAATGAATTCAATTAACAAAACAAAGTGAGTGTGTGGTGTGTGAAGACACAAGCTAGGACAAGGTAAAGGAATAAGAGAAGAATGGAGGAGGAAGGGGAGGAGGAGGATGAACTGCAGCAGGTCTAATAACAAAACAAGCCCAGCGGGAAACATGTCGAATACAGATGCGGCTAACACTGTTTTGCACTCACTCATCCCTTGCTCAGCCGTTCCCGGACTAGCAGCACTGGTCTCTGGCCTCTCACGGTCCAGGTCTTGCAATCGCGTGCTGCCATCTGTCCGTCGATTGAACCGTCTAATCTCTTTGTGTTGGTCTTGTGTCTAGATGAAACCCTTCCCATGTACTCCTCAGGAATTCATGATCCCCAGGATCGTCAAATCGCTTGTTTATTTTTAGCGCGGTATATCTCGTGATACCAATTCTGCAAACCGACCAACCCGAGCACCCTGAAGTCTACAAGCACTTAAGTACGCGGCTCTCGCCAAGAGAGACAGCACATCACACAACATTCTTGACAGATTTTGAATATCCAACCTATCCCGCTGTAATGAAAACAAACACCATTCAAATTCATAAATCTCAACTCGAGTCCATGCCCCCAATTGAACAAATTGATGTGACCTACAACTACAGATCATATAAACCCCTCACCCCTCATTCCTCACCCCTCGATCACCTATCTCTCGCCCCAAATCATAAACAACGGGCCCCTCATTATGGATTGCTTCATCATTTCATAGTCGTACATCCCATTCATGGCATTGTGGATGGATGTGGAACCTATAAAACAAATTTCATGCTGGAAAACAATAGCAAAGAGAACAAGAAAACAAGAAAACAACTTAGAACGAGAACCACCCACAAAGAATGAAAAGAAGGGATACAATCCATGAGATTCACTATACTACTAGCTAGCAAAATCACTCCTGCCCAAAACCCATAGTTTCCTCCACGGCCAATGACAGTTTGCTTTGCAAAACGTCGAAGCTCTTGTAAGGAGGTAGATCTAATCGGTTGAAGCTATGACACCAGAAATATTAGGCACACGAAGAAGTTTGAGGGGAACTAGATACTAACCAAGTATGAGATTTTGGCAATTGTCCCGGCTCCCCGGCTTTCTCTATGGTAAATCGTCTTGGACCATCACTTCCCTGGAGATCTTTGAATCCATTCACAGGGATACGGGAAGTACCCGTTGTAAACTGAAGCAACCGAGACTTCTGCTCACCATCCCAGCTCCTAACGCACTTCCAAAAGTTGGCAATGACTTCGTCGGTTTCGGTATATCCACGGTAATCGGTATGTTTCTTCCAATCATCAACGTCTATATCCGCGATACCACCAATCAAAAGTTCCAACTCTCTTTCGTCGAAGACAGTGATCAAATCTGAGGGGATAAGGTCGTGGAAGCCTTCGGTGAACGCCTTAAACTGTTCCTCGACACGCCGCTCAATTCGCCATTCAGTGATAAGGCTAGAGCTTTTTTTAGCATTTACACAAAGAAGAAACACCAGATATCACTCACTCGACATATTCGCCTTTGTTGTCGTTTGTGACTTCTATGTTTTGACCATTGGGCTTGAGGTCAATTGTAACCGTCTCTCCAAACCGGTTGTCTTCAGTTGAAAATGTCAGGTCCAGTACATCCGTGATGTTATTCTCCCTATAGGATTATAGGTAAGCAAGCACCCACACCACCTACGTATAACCATCTGGAAACTTACAACATCCATGTAAGATTTCGGTGGAAGTCAGCATCGACACCCTCCATATCCGCCAAAACTACCTTCTTCCTCAAAATCATCTTGTAAAACGCTCCAATGAAGAAGGCATCCAAAAAGCGTCTGTGGAAGATGGCCAAACCGACTACACGACCAATGAACTTGAAGTAATTCAGATGCTCGGGATTGATGCCGGAGTGAGGGTTAATTTGAAGGGTATAATTGTCGTGGGCTGAGTACTCAAATAAGCAGTAAAATGGATTGAACATCTCGTGCGAAAGGAGGAAGAAAAACTCTCTGTAGACAATCAGCATCACAGAAACGTCCCGCAGAAAACACTAAAGGCACATGCCTTGACAGCCCACCATAATCCAAACCATCCTCTCCGTCAAACTTCACCATCAACCGCTTCTTGAGATCCTGAGGTGTTTGTCGCATAATCTCAGCGTAAGAGTCTTCAAAAATGTGATTTCTGCGAACTTTTACGTGACACTGGCCAGATAGTATCCGCAAAGCGGGCTGGGATCGAAAATAAATGAGCTTCCGCCTGAAGTCGCGTTTATACTGGGGTACGTTCTGGTCCAATGAAGATGGAAGTCGGGGATCATCCCAGGTCGTAGTTTTAGTGTTGTGATCAACAAAATACACCCGCGCGGTATTTGTCAGGCGCATTTCCCACCCACTAGGTAGAGGACCCAATTGGGAGACGGGCTGCTGCTGGATACTCCGGGAGTTTGCATTGTTCCCATACATCTGGATATACTGCTGTCTGCGAGGATCCACCCAAGTTGTTGTGCGAGTATTGTGGTCAACAAAGTAAACCCTGCCTTCTGGAGTATGTCTCTGTTCCCATCCTGGTGGAAGCTCGCCAGTACCAGCTGTTGTTGCTCCAGATGCTACCATTGACGCGGCGCCGGCGTTTGCTGCGGCACCACTGGAACTACTGGGTTGATGATGGGGTTCTGGTTGAGTAGCCGTGGATGGTGTGGGGGAATTAGCCCCTGTGCGATCTTCCACGGGAAGCATTCGATTGTTATGTCGTACTCTTTCCGCATCAGTATTCTGTTGAACAGCGGCACGTTGGTCACTTTCGTTGTAAGTGGTTGAGGGTCGGTTCCACGTCGTAGTTCGAGTATTGTGATCAACATAATATGTCCGGCCCAAGTTATCCTGTCTCCTCTCCCACCCAGCCGGTAGCCTTCCTTGTGAATCCTCAAAAGAGCTCATGTTGGCGCGGGTGCCATTTGAACCGGGCGTGTTATTAGCAGGTTGTTGTGCTACGAGAGCCTGTTGTTGAGAGGGTGGTGGCTGTCCAACAACCAACTGTTGTTGCTGGTGTTGGGGCGCCGTGAAAGCACTGCTCTGCGGAGGTCGGGACGATGCTGGGCTAGCCACCGAAAGCTGTGATCCAACTTCTGTGCTGTACAGTGAACCGTTGACTGGTGGTGACGATAATCCGTTAGTACTGGAAGGCCCCGGTAGTGTCAAATTTTGTGAAGGACGGTTCGCCGGTACTCTAATCGGTGCGTCGGTATTTGTTGACAGATTTACAATCAGTTTGCCGTGAACAACGAGGTTCTCGTTCGACTTTTTGAGGTCGCGGGTGAGCATTTCTAGCTTCATCAGCACATTGTCCCACCCTTCGCCTGAAATCCCAACCTTCTCCGTCGACCTGTAGCACCAACACATCTCCTACTCTAATGTTGATCACACCGAGAAAACCCTGGTCCTTCTTCTTGAACTTCTTCTGGTCGAAAATCTGAACCGCTATGATTGACGATTCGGTTACTTGACTACATCACCAGTTAGCATTACGCACGTCCCCAAGAAGCTAGTGTAATATACATGTCAAAGGACTCATTCCAATACGGGTTCAAAGTCTTTCGTATTACGGATGTCGTTTGTGTCTGCTCTCCATCGACGGTGACAACTGCAAATGGGTCGGGAAACCCTTGGTAGGAAGTTAGTCTTCAACCAGAAGCTCCATAACCCAGAATATTTTGGAAAGACTCACTTAAAATGTCACGTTTGTAAAGTCCATCGGCCGCAATGACTTTCAAAACCGAGCTGTTAGCTCGTATTGCAGGTTTATATGCAGTCACCACCGGAACACATACCTGTGATTCGGATTTTGCGCAAACCCCTGGAGACCGGTCAGTTTCGAGAAGTTGATTTCTCGCAGCAAAATTGGGAAACGTACGTTGTGGGGTCTGCCATTATTGGTAGTGTGTAGTTGACGGCGGAGATTCCACGATGGTCACTAAGTGCTGAAAGTACAGACGCCGATTGCAAAATGTCGACTTGGGCAAGATGGCCGTTCGGAAAGGCTGCGGGTCAGAGCGAACGGGGCTGGCTCGGGGTTCTCTGAGCGTACGTCAGGAGTGGCAGTGCTCTTTGCCCAAACGCAGCTTGCGTATCCGGAATCGACCGGGTCTATTGGGCACGCACGGCTTCAAAAAACAAAAGACTTAAGTTGAAGAAGTCGCAACAAGAAGACAGATGTTGTTTGAATACAACGTGCGATGTGGTCTACCGCCGAGCTGAGCTGAGGGAGTTGGGTAGTGGTTGTAGTGGTTGTGGGAGAGCCGCCACTGTGAGGGGCTTCGTTATGGAGATGTACTCTAGAGTTACCTACCGACGGACTTGCTGATCTTACCGCTCAGCAACGTCTAACTAATCCCATCTAAGCATAAATAAAGTGGGTGAAATATAATAAATCCCACTCCCATCGAGAATAAAGTCTCCCCTCGAGATGACGGCATCAAGGAGGAGTAGTGCACGTTCCTTATTAGTCTTTGAATTACTTTATTGCTGCGCCTACCTCGAAATTTCTACTGTTTTGTGTCTCTACTGTACTCTACATACCACCTCATTCCTTCGTCGGTCGTTTCGTCTCTGTATCGACACTCAAGTCCATATCTATTTTGAGACGTGCCGTCGCCAAGATGTGTTTCAAAAGCACAAATTGGCGGGATCTCGGCTGACGGGCTGACAGATCAATTCCCCAAGCTGAAGTTCTCAGAAATACGACTATGAGCTGCATTATCTACCCTACGGGATGTTGGAAGGAAACTAAGTACTCACGAGTTCCAGCTAAAATTCGCTCCTGTGGATTTAATTCGAGAACGAGTGATAAGACATGTAGCCCTCTTGCATGAACAGCGACTAAACATTTGAACTACCCAACGACACACATACTTGTTGAAGATGTCAAAGTGAGAATCATAAACATCAAACAATTTGCCATAAACTCAAAGACTTTACTGTACAGTACAATCGTGATCAAAAAAGGAAACAAAGAACCCGTTTTCATATAGCCCTACCACACGTCACGGAAAACAGAGGAAGAAGCAGTATATCGACCGCCAGACAAAAGTCCCATCACTCAACATGCCTGGACAAGGACGTCTAATACGGGGCATACCCTCTTCCCCGTCCTCTGTATCCACCTCTGTACCCACCGCCTCGAGGAGCATATCCTCCACGATAGGTAGGCGGGAAACCTCCCCTTCCAACCCCACCCCTACCGCGACCGCCTCGGCCACGGGCCATACCTGGCAGATTAGTACGCTTTGGGACGACCTGATACATAATTGTCAGCCAGTGACAAGGAAAGGAAGGTAAAATAAAACTGACCTTCAACGAGCGGCCGCGGAAAATGCTCTCATTAAGAACAAGCGCCTGGGCGACCAGACTGGGCTCAGTAAATTCGACATAAGCATAACTATACACATACATAATTAACTTCATGAATCTCTGAGCTTTGGACGCAAGGTGAAGCGCTTACCCTTTGGGATGTCCGGTAAACTTGTCCAACAAGATGGTAACCCTGTTGATAGAACCACAGCTCTGGAAGTGAGCCTGGATCTCCTCCGGACTTGCGCCGTAGTCGACATTGCCGACGAAGATGCTCCGGCCGTCAATATCCTCCCTGTCCTCGCGCAGGTCGTTCTGCTCCTTGTCGAGATTGGCTTGCATCTCTCTCAGCTTTTGCGCCTCAGCTTCCATTTCTGCAACTCTCTTTTTCATGGCTGAAATTTCCTCCTAGATAAACCGTTGAGGCAGGTGTCGCCCTCACTCATCAGCCTTCTTATTCTTTCTTATCCCCCTTGCATCATACCACCCTATGGAACCTGTTCTGCTCAAACTCGGAGGACGGCGGGAGGTTGCTGGCTCATTATGAGGTTGACGTGGTTCGCCAGTTGTCTCAACATCCACGTCTCCACCCACGACTCGTCCAGAGAGTTCCGCCGCACCCTCCCCGATCAGATGTTTATGAACAGAACCGGCAGGAAATGAGCAGTTTCCGCATACCTCTTCCTCGTGCTCGACTCCCTCCTCATTCATCTGTTCTGCCTGCTGCTCTTGCTGCTCTTGTGGCTGCTCTTTCTCCTTAAGCGACGGGTCCTCCGATGTGCTGGCCATGACTACTGATTGGCGGGTTTATATATTAAACGCTCGCAAGTATACACTGTACATTTTCGTCGTGCGACGAGTCAGCCTCGATCTTAACTCTGAAGTAGAATACAACAGTGAGGGCAAAACGTGAATGCAAGGAGAACGCAAGACCGACCAAATGACCTATGTCCCTTGAGACAGTGGTTAGCAAAGCCTCGAGAAAAGTGAAAGTCGGTGGTGATTGACGATGGTAGGTTGGTAGTCGGAGAAAGCGAGTTGTCGTGAAACGACACGAAGATCCCTGTCGGTTCGAGCCAAGCCAGCCCAACTAAGCCTAACTTGCTTTGGAGTGTAACGTGTTTTTTTACTTGAGGGCAATCCACCATAAGTAGGTTTGTGCATTGAATACTTATGGAAGCACACTTGCTTGAACTGGCAGCTCGTCATCATTGTAATTTCCGAAATTTGCTGTATAGGGCAATAAAAATTCCGGGTGCGGGATATATGCCTTCTTGATACTCTCTCATAAATTGACACCATAACCCTAGAATCTGAGAATACAGTTAAGTATGCGAAAAAAGGGCAGTATTACTATTATCACACAGGCGTTTTACTGGTGGCGATGCCATTAACATAACATTACGAGTAGACACAGATTTCGTGATCAATTTATGGGAATTGGATTATTTATCAGAGAATCTAACATTCAGTACCTCGCAGTTCATAGTAAGTATTTTCTCCATCATAAGTACCAAGTACCCTCAAGCGTGATGACTGATCACGGGAAAATTCCATTTCATGTGATGGATAACGGTCAGATTGATATGATCTAGCTGGTGCCCCATGATCAAGTTTGATTTTAAGTCTGCACTGGAGCCTGTGGATTTTGTATTCGCCCATCTCGTCCCTTCGTTACGAGGTCAAACCAGAAAAAAAGCAGTGGGTTCCATGAGAGCCTTGGAAGTACCATCGATTCTCGTAAACCCACTGATACTCTAACCCACCTCGGAGCTGGCATGCGAGCTTACTCCAACCTGCCTTATAGACTATCAGAAGATGTCTTTGTTAGCAAGGAAACCAAATATCTCCCATTATGAAGAATACCGTCCTAAATTCTCGCTAAGACGACATCAAACCTTTAACATCGGCGCAGAGCCAACAAGCATCTGCGGTTTTTGCGCGAAAGAAGAGACAGCTAAATATGTAGTCTCATTCCCAGCCCTTGGAAGGAGACTGACGACTAAAGACTCAACTCAGCAGGTGATCCAGAGCGGTAGCTGGGAACAAGGCTGCGATGGCTGATGCGTGCGGATGTCTTACATTTTTCGTCATCTCTACATTCTTAGTACAAGGGGGAAATGGTAGCAACGCATTCTGCACTTCCGAAGTACCTTTTCACTGCAAGAGCCACCAAAGGTACATCATCCGTAGCGCCTGCATTGGAAATTTCCGCCAGTCCCGAGTATCTACGGTACATATCATTCACATGCACATATGCACACCACATGAGTCACTATTAACTTTCTTTCCTTTCCTTTGTGTAGAGTTCTAATGTGCCAACCCATCTATAAGGAGTAAAGGTTTACCTTTGTCTCTACAGAGTATAAATTGACTTCATTCTGATATCCATCGCACGTATCGTGGCAAACGATGTCCCAACCCCAGCCATCACCAGAATGGCGCTGGAGCATGATCTCGCGCACCGACAGCCCAGCGGTGAAAGAGCTGCAAGAACTTGAAGCGTTGGTGGGACGCCCCGAAGACTCGGTTTTGAGATGGGTTAGGGTGAATTCTGGATTTGTCAAGGTGCGTGTTTACACACGTTGTTGCTTGTGATCGGTTACTAATAGATAGATGGGGGCAGCGGTGGGTAACAGCACTCGTGGGGAGCATATAATCGAGGCGAGTGGTGGGATGGGAAGGAGGCGGATTCTGTCGCGATTCATTCTGTTGAGATTTGGGGGGAACGAGTTTGGACCTTTGGTGTGTTTACTACCCAAATATTATACATAATTCCTACAGCTCACCCCTTTCAGCCCACCCATGCTCCTCCACTGTTTCAAGGGACTGGAAATAAGCGGTAATTATATCGATGGGGAAGTGTTGGTGGCTGGGATACAGTTGTTGTTATAACCACCTATTTGGGGAAAGACGTTTGATGCGCCAAAACAAAGAAATTATGGGCCATCAAACATACAACAATGCATTGCGGTCAAATGGGTGAAATAATAGAGGCGAATGATTAGACTCTCAGATACCTAGGGACACATTAGAATAGAACAGTACTGCACCACCAACAGGCACAGAAGCAACACAATAGAGCTGAAGCCGAGAACCTCGAAATAACAGAGAGATCGTGGTAAAGCAGGGTGGGCGAGCCGGAGGTAGAACCGCTGGCACTGAGAAGATCAAATGAATGGATGTGTCACTGGTGAGGGTCTAGTGGATCAGATATGCCAAGTTCTTTCTTTCCATCCCAAACTGGATTCTTCGGGGTAGCACTTTTGATGGTGTTTTTGGTGGTTCTTTGAACCAATCCCACCGATAGCTGCGTTGCGGTTGTTTTGTGGTTTTGTTAAAAGTCATTTTCGATTATTCACAGAAGGAGTAACGAAGGAACTACTAAAGGACCGATCTTAAACAACCTTAATACATCAACGCATGTAATGTCGTCGAAGCCTGTGGATCCTGCGGTCACAGTACGTAGGGAGCTCCATGGTTTGACTGAAAGACAAGCTTTGAAGCCATTAATTTACAGAGGAACCTAGGACTGTCCATTAGCCATCACTCGAGAACTCGAGTGACCGTGGAACATCCAGACCTAGTGACAGCCAGAGCACTCTCATATAATTGGGCAGAGGGAGCATACGAACGGGCACGTATCGATATTCCACTTAGACCTTGGGGACTTGGGATCTTAGCCGCGATGTACGGTGCACGGTGTACTAGTACATAGTTACAACCCTCTCTAGGCCGGGACATACAATTAGAGGTCCAATGCCACACAACACGTGTAAAAATCCGAATGAGAGGAGACGGCGCTCATGTACTCTGCAGCTGTGAGGAATACGCACCTATCTAACTTTGCGTAATGGCGGGATTGCGCCCAGTAATGAATATTACCATGTGCATGCTCGCTTCTCCCTAGTCTCGTGCCCAGACTCTCTCTTACCGTCTCAGCCACTTTCTGACGAAAGAGCTCCGACTTAGTGAGAGTCTGGAACTAATCGGTTTAGCCAAGTCCGATCGGGTGCTACTTTTAGCCATCGGAGCTTCCTAATACGGCAGCCCTACTTCCGATGTAACACTAAGTTCATTGGGAGTCTCCCGATATTATGAACTGTCTCCGGGTCCAAATACCACTGTCCGATGACGAATCCGAGCATCTATTCTGGTATCTGAGCTATTTATATCGGAATGCAAATTCCAAGCCCATAAGTGAATAGAACCCAATCCCTTGATATCCTGCCAACCCGGAGCCACCAAAAGATACCCTATAGCCTTAAACCGTTATGCTTTCCCATCACAAAGCAAAGAAAAACAATCCCCGAACCATAATCCCAGTAACAGACCCAAAGAAACAATGCAAACACAAAGGAAACCGCACACATCAATTCCAAAGGAAACAGAGTTAAGGATGTATACTCATAATCGTAAAATGAATGGGAGTGGCCTATTGTTACGGGGGTTCTTAATCCCAATAATCAATACAATAGTTATTGAATTAAGTACAGCCGCCTATCTAAGTTACTCTTTCTTTCCTCATCTTATCCTAAGACTCAACCTCTTGCGCCTTCAAAGCAAGAGCTACCAAATCTGTAACGGGACCAAAGACCGTCTCGTCGATAGATGTAAACAACGTTTCCTCGTTGTACAACTAGTCCTCGGAAAACTCCTCGAATGGTAATAGACCGGTGCGAAGATATCTCAGCACCAGGTAATCGATATTCTCGAGTTCGCAAAAATGATACACCACTCGATAGGTGTGGGTTAAACGCTGCTCTTCCAAAGTGAACAGAAGGTTGCCGAAAGTCTCGACAACTTGTTGCAGTGCGTACTTGGATTGTGTGTATCTGTGTCCAGGCATAGAATGCATAGTCACGAGTGGATAATAGGTCTTGGGAGGAAATTTTGAATAAAGTAATAGATAGAATTCTTAATAATATTTTAAGGTCTTCTTCGGTGTTCTGAATGTTGACTTGTTGGA
>Ga0307512_10000819_pt1 | contig 45854 bp, 54 predicted proteins | sample 14_EM_MG_FD_200267 | JGI IMG/M metagenome (GOLD analysis project Ga0307512, IMG submission 200267) | Populus trichocarpa ectomycorrhiza microbial communities from riparian zone in the Pacific Northwest, United States - 14_EM | ecosystem: Host-associated > Plants > Roots > Unclassified | place... | reverse complement strand
TCGCACTAGCTCAGAATGCCAGTTATTGCGAAGCCGCATTCATCACTCTGCAAAATCATTGGCATTGCCGGGTTGAAATAATGGCAGATGGGTGCATCGGAGAAGGGCCTTTCCAATGTCAGAAACACATGGTCAGCATCCCAAGTCCATTCCCATATGAGCTGTTTAGGCGTTCTGGATGTCTCTGACTTCTTTAGCAGGTCTGATACCGGTGTTGTTACCCTTGCATATATCTTGATACACTGCCAGTCAAAATTACTCAAACCACGAAGCATCTGCACATGGTGAGATGAGCCCGGGGTTAGCGAATCCTTGATGGTTGATAAACATTTCAATTTCATGCCAATCCGATCGGAGCTAATGACGAAACAGAGGAAGTAGACTTCTGAAGCTCCACAACAGCACTTCTTGGCTATGTAGTAGAGGCCAAATTCTCGTTGCTGTTCTAGCACTTTTTATACCTATTCTTCGTTCTGCTCCTCAATGGAGCTGTAAATGAGACTGTCATTGAGATAGCATATAGCCAAATCGTCAACACAAGGCCGTAATCTGTCATTGCTGCATACTTTGGATTTAGCTGGTGCATTCGTCAACCGGAACAGCATGACCTGGTATGCGAAGTCCCAGTACCAGGGGTGAAGCATGGTTGTGTACTCGTCGGGTTGCTTATTTCAGAGGAGCCGATAGGCATTCCCAAAGTCCAGCTTGATGAAGATCCAAGCTGCACGCAACCTGCCGAGCATTCCAGAGATCAGCAGGAGAGGATATCGGTTCTTCGCTGTGGCTCTATTGAGAGCTCGGTAGTCGACTGATAGTAATAGTCCGCCGTTTTTCTTGTTCAGGAATAAGATTGGCGCTGTTGTGGGTGATGAACATCACTCGATGAATCCATTGTGTAGGTCTGCTTCGAAGTAGGCCTTGGCAGTTTTTAACATGACTTTAAAAGGTTATAGATTTGGCCAAATGGTAAATTGATGCCTGGTTTCACATTGCCTGTGTGGTCAATTGGCCGGTCTGCTGGAAGAGTCTCTGCCATATCATGACTGAATACGTCCACACAGTTCTTGTATCTCACTGGCATACAACCTCGATCACTTGTAGGAACAGTACCTGTTCCGACATTTGTGCCTTATCGTTTATCTCCAACTGGGGATTTGGGATGATCGGGAAGGAAGTTCCGGGGATTGTTAGTCAAGCGGTTCGCCCAGAACCAAGCAAAACCCCGCTAGTCCACAACTCCCATCATGAATCGGCAAGCCGGGAGCAGTGATTCCAGGATCCCAGAAGGCCCTTCTCCTCAAACGGTCATGGCGCTGAAAGGTACATAGATATTGGGAAGAAAAGTCACAGATACTGGGAGGGTGTGAAAGGAATTGTGTTACGGAAAGGTGGAGATGTTGGGCAACGCGGAGGAAGCGGTGAGTTGGTGAAGGGATGATTTAGTATGATAAGTAAGTAGTGTGAGGTGATGTGATGTTGGATGAGGTGGTGTGGTTGTAGTCATACTGAGTAGCGCTGGTGGTGTGTAAGATTGGGGGATGAGATACGAATGGTACATCTGAGAATGCGGAATGGTTCGATGGTGGTAGACAAACTGATTATAAAGAGAGCATCGTTGGCATTGGAGGATTGCCTTTTCTTCTCTCTTTACTCGTTCTCTTTTATAGCAAAGCAGGTCACGACTTTGAAAACAGTTTCGACTCTTGTCTTGTCTTGATTCCCTCAATACGAATTTCGGGCGCCCTTTGTGTTGTTTTCTGATATCACATTCAAGTTACCAATATCACCTAGGCCAGACCCCGCGCGTTGCACTAGAACGAGTCCTACAACATCGTACCTGTTATTGACTGTGCCTACATTCCGAGGCAGGGTATAAGTATTGTTCCAAACCTTTTTCTGTTTCCTGTTGAGTTTACCTAGAATAGAACCGTCGTTGTATACACATTAGCGACGATTGCGTCAACGGGTCACTTCACCTTACCAGATTTGACATCTGTCAGTACCCACATAGATCACCGTATTCGAATGCACCAATACGACAGTCGGTGTACTTCTCAAACGAAATGGTTTGATCATGCTGGATCTCCTTGTCTTGTTTTTGAACCTGAACCACTGAATGCCTTGAGAGTATTGAGGCCATACTTGCAGCAACTTTCGAGGAGGGATGTGTCAAATCTGGTTTTTGGGATGAGTCGGACGTTCACTCCCCTTGGAATTTATATTGGACAGAGGCGGCCAGGGAAGGTGGTGGTCTAGATATTAAGGATCCAGTGTTTGGACAACATTGGACAAAGTATTGAGGATTGCACTGGGGGTTGTTGACAGACTGTGACCCTGAGGAACCCTGTGATTGTGAAGGACATAACTGTGTAGGAGCACAGTCAATGATTAGATACGCAGCAGCTGCAGCAACATCAGCAAAGTCTCTTGGGATTGCAGTGACTGTTGTAGCACCCCTGACCCCGACCCCCTCCGAAATCGACGCATTTAATTGGCACTGCCAGATTTGCTTGATCTGCAGCCAGGTCAGAATCAACGGAACCCCAAGCGCCCCTGGTGTCCTGCGAGGATCAGGGCACCATCATGGCTCTCATTGATCTACAACGAGACGCCATCGGAATGAATGAATTGAAGGACTCATTTGCACAGACACAGGAGGTATTGGTAAGGATGGCACAATACTCACAACCCATCCGAGGGGTACAGATGGTGTGCAACCACCCACAACAGATAATCGTCCCGCAGCGGCAAATAACAGACCTACAGACGAAGCAGTTCCTGCCCACGCAGTGCAACCATACCGAGTTGGAGCAACGGATGCAGACTCTGACGAAAGCACTGGATACAGCCAGGTGGAGACCTGCGGCACCAGGATCGGACGAAGACCATCGACAACAACTGGTGGATATGAGCCAGGATGCACTGCAATCTGGAGAGGAAGCCTGCAGTTTGAGGACGCAGTTAGGGAATGCCGTAACATTGGCAGCCAGGGCAACCACAGTTGCTCCCCACGCTCCGGAAGACAAAGGAGAGAAGTGTCCCGACTCCCCAGACATTTCAGGTGTGGATCGAACTCAGTTGAGATGCTGGACCGCTCAACTGTGGATGGTCATACAGCAGAAGCCCGCCAGATTTCCTCACAAACAGTCGAAGATGAAATACTCATTCAACCACCTGAGGGGAATAGCTATAGGCCAGATCTTGCCACACGCCCTGGAGGATGGAACAATAGGGCTGGAAGACCTACCAGTGTTTATATAACTCTTGGAAGCATCTTTTGGAGACCCTGACCGAGCAGCCACTGCCAAATGGAAAATGCAAGAGATCAAGCAAAAGAACCGAGAGTTCACTCAGTATTATGCTGAGTTTCAAGTTATCGCTGCTGACCTTGAATGGAACCCTTCTGCTCGGCGGAATGCCCTCAGAATGAGGCTGTCTGAGGAAAAGAAGGATTCATTTACTTACAGCGATATGCCCGAGACACTTCCTGCGTTTGTGACAGTCTGCTAGAAGCGGGATAACCAGATTTTCCAATGACATGCGGAGCAGGCTGCACAACATAAGGGAGGAGGGGTAGGTTTCGCTTTCCCCTGGACTTCCCCTTCCCCAAATCCCTGGAAACGACCTCCGCAGGAACTGTTGCTAGATATACTGAACCTGCACCTATGGATCTCAGCGCAGGCAAAAGGAGGATTTCAGCAGAAGAGAGGGTGAAGAGGTTCGCGGATGGGAGGTGTTTATACTGTGGTGGGTGTAACCACAAGGCAGCAGAGTGTGCGGCAAGAAGGAAGGCCCAGAAGTTCAAGGCGGCTGGAGCGGAGGTTAAGGAAGTAGGAACTAATGAAAGTTGCGAGAAATCAGGTACAGATTAGGTCAACCCAAGCAGGATGGCGCTTTGGTTGATGGAAAAAGTTTTGTTTTGAATGCTTTGCAATGTTATGGAATTTCGCGTTTATCAGTTCGCAAGGTGGAGGTATTGGAATGATCAATGGAAGGCAAACATGTAGTTATAAACTGCACATTGACCGTGAATAACCAGGAGATACCTACATATGGACTGACTGATTGCGGAGCTACAGGCATTGCATTTATGGATCAAGATATTGGTCGCCATCATCAAATACCCTTTCAGCAACTTAGGGAGACGAGACAGGTCAAAGTAATTGAGGGAAGACCTATTCAGTCAGCAGATATTACGCACGTTGCCAAAGTTGGCATGAAAATACAAGACCATGCAGAACAGTGACTAATGTTGGTTACAAAATTAGGGCGTTATCCAATTGTCCTCTGAATTCGCTGGCTACAGTTACATAATGTGGCGGTACCCTTTGTATCAGATGATGTTACTTTTGGATCACAATGTTTACTTACACATGGCCATGACACATCAGTAACTGTGCAAGGAGTTACGGACGAGCCCTCAGAACCGGTCCATCCGGTTAACGATATAATTGAGCCGCAAATTCGACATCCAAGGCAATGTCCAGGGAACATTATGATGGTCAATGGAGATTGATTCCTCCACATGGTTAAAAAAGGGAAACTTATGGTGTTTAAAGCATCCCTATATGATATTGAAAAGGCGATAGAAGTAAAGGATTTAAAAGAACTCCCCTTGGAAGAGGTTTTTCCGGAACAGTATCGCAAATTCCTTCTGTTCTTTAACAAAGTTTTGGCAGATAGGTTAACACTGCATTTACATGCATCAGCAAAATGTATTTTAGTCACTGGAAGCCTCCAGGAGTGTCTGAGAGGAGGTGGAGTGTAAACTTAGATGCGTCAATTTCAGGAGTGTATCAGACCCTGGGAGGACATTCCTGCTGGCCTTCAGAGTAACTGGAAGTGCTGGCGACATGCGTAGGAGCGCCGACAACAAGCCTGGTAGCACATGGGAGCGCCGGGGACAATCCTGGGAGTGCCGGCGATATGTCTGGAAGCACCTCGAATCACAGTAGAGCAGTGTGGGAATAACCACATCTACTTTGGGAACGCTGCTGGTGCGCCTCGAAATCATACCTACTACTTATCATTCAACGATTTTGAATACTCAAGTATCAAGTTTGTATACCCATCTATGTATCTATGTATCTATATAGCTACCCGTCTACACACAGTATATCTGGACTGGCTGCAGGCGGTTTTTGAGCAATGCAAGGTGTGCCTGGATATGATGATCGAGTAAACTCAGGAATACACTCCGAAGCTGTGATCGAGTGACTTTGGAGATGCACTTGCAGGCCGTGTTAGAGCGAGTTTGGAGATGCACTTGGAGGCAGTGATCGAGCGAATGGGTAGATGCACTTGGAGGCCACGATCGTGGGAACTTGGATGCCGTAATTGAAGGAGGTTGGAGATACACTTCGAGGTTGTAATCGAGCGAGCTTAGAGATGCACATGCCAGCTGTAATCGAGCAAGATTGGACCAGTACTGGCAGCCAGTTGATCGACAGCGCGCCGGGTGCTGAGACTGTTTTCATCAGTGACTTGACTCGTAACCGTAGGAATGTGACAAGGTAACTTTACCTTTCACCTCTCATGGAGAGGCGCACCGGAAGCTGAAGCTACATTAAGGGGTCAACTCGTAATCAGAGAACGAAGGGAAGACAAACAATCTTGGATGGATGCTGTTCTTGGTGTATGCTGTACTCAGTGTATGCTGTACTAGGTGTATGTTATACTCGGTGCCAACTCATGATCATGACATGGAGAGATAGAGAGAGATGATTTAACTTTGTCTTCTGTGATGATAGTAGAGTTGAGGACGAGAAAGAGAGAGATGGGGGATGAAGATGAGAACCATGTGGAGGATACGAGCGGATATGGGTAATCAGGGGTACGACTTGCCAGTTTGGGTTGGGATGACGTTGTATTGGTGTATTGACACCCTGGATCGGGACTCGTACTTCCGGTATCTGGGATAGTAAATTTACTTGTACCCAAAATAATCTTAAGTCCCAGTTTCTCACTATGATTTCCACCGTACCATCTCATCTCTCTCTTTCGTGTCCTCAATTCTACCATCACCTAAGAACATGAAGTTAAGTCATCCCTCTCTGTCTCTCCATGCCATGATAAAGAGTTAACACCGAGTGCAGCACACACCGAGTACAGCATACACCTAATACAGCATACACGCAGTACACCATACACCGAGTACAACATACACCGAGTACAGCATTCACTCAGTACTTTATACACCGCGAACCGCATCATCCCAAGATCGACTGTCTCCCGCTCCCAGCCAGTTTCATCTCTCGGCAGCCCATGTTGTACTCTAGTCGCTACATTGGCACAATTACAAGTTAACCAATTCATAGAGTTTCCGCTCCAGTTCCGCCTCCCTCCCAAACTTACACCCTCCAGAATGACCGCCTTCAAGTACTCCTCCAATCTCACTTGATCGTGGCCTCCAAGTGCATGTCCAAACTTGCTCGATTACGGCCTCCAAGTGCATCACCAAACTCGCTCGACTGCGGCCTCCAAGTGCATCTCAAAACTCGCTCAATCACCGACTGCAAGTGTATCTCCAAAGCTGCTGCATCACGGCCTCCATGAGTATCCCGAATCCCGCTCCATTATGGCATCCATGTTCGCACAATCATGGCCTACAAGTGCATCTCCACATTCACTCGATCGTGGCCTCCAAGTGCATCTCCATAGTCACTCGATCACGGAGTCCCAGTGCATCTCCAAACTTGCTCAATCAGGGCCAAGGACTGTATTCCTGTGTTCACTCAATCGACATTCTCAGGCACACCTCGAAGCTGGGCAAGATAGAGTGTGTATTTGGCCATTCGCTGATTCCATCCCCGTTATTCCTGTATCTCCGAATGTATATATATAGAGAGACTTGGATAATACATGCTATATTATGATGTAGCGAATCTTGTGACTGTAAAAAAGACCAATATGATTGATGAAATGCCTTGTGGATATTGAACCCTAAGAGCCACTGGTGTGAAATACGGCACCAAGTCTCGTTCAGACCTGCGCAGCGGTCTCCGCAGATCAAAAATTTGACTATCGTAATAGTCAAATCTCGTAGCATTCTGAATGCACCTCCATCACTGCATATACTTTCAGGAGCACGTGAGAATGCTCTTGCACAGTCTGAGTGTATTTTGCAAAGCTCCAGGGGGGGCTGAGAACATCTGGAAGTACTTAGAAGCACTGGCGAGGGCTACCGGAGTGTCTGAGAGGTTTGCTTAAGGCTTCTGGACCGAAATACATTCTGCTGATGTGGGATCGATCTTGAGGTTCGACTGAAGGATGGGGAAACACCAACATGCGGACCATTATATTCATTGTCAAGGGGTGAATTGGTCGTACAGAATGAATGGCTAGAGGAAAAAATGTCCAAAGAATGTATTCTTCAGTCGTCATCTCCGTTTGCTGCGCCGGTATTGTTCGGGAACAAACCTGGGGGATGGTTACGAATCTGCATTGATCATCGAGGTATTAATAGCAAGGCAATAAAGAATTGGTATACCCTCCCGTTGATAAAGGAAACTTCGCATTTTTTAAGAAAGGCCCGAATATTTACTAAGCTGGACATACGAGGAGCGTATAACTTTCTTCGCATTAAAGCAGGGGATGAACCTAAGTTGGCTTTTTGGACAAGATATGGGCTCTATGAACCGACTGTTATGCAGTTTGGAACAACAAATGCACCAGCAGACTTCCAGGGCTATATTAATAATCCTATTAGGGAGGCTTTGGATGATTTTGCATCAGCATACCTGGATGACATTTTGATATATAGTGATTCCGAGGAAGAACATGTTGGCCATGGTACATGTATCATGCAGAGGTTGTTGGACTCAGGATTATATTTGAAGCCAGAAAAATGCGAGTTTCATAAGGAAACAGTAAGGTATTTGCAGTTGATCATATCAACAAAGGGTAATTCTATGGATGAAGATAAGGTCAAGACTGTACGAAATTGGAGCGGGGAAAAGAAGACCGAGAATGGCTAGCTGAATAATCTCCTCGAGGTTCAACAATTTGAAGGGTTTTACAGTTATTATCGACGGTTTATCCCTAGATATTCCGTGAAAGCAGAACCGTTGACAAGGCTCACAAAGAAGGATGAACCATTTATAGGGGAATCGGAACAACAGTTGGCTTTCAAGACAATTGTAACTGCGTTTACCACAGCACCTGCACTTCGATATTTCGACCATGAGAGAGAAGTAATTATTGAGACACATGGTACGGATTATGTGTCCGCAGGAGTATTGTCACAACGAGATGAGGTTGCAGTGCTACATCGTGTGGCATATTATTCGAAGAAATATACGCTGGCCGAGTGTAATTATGATATATATGAAACGAAACCAATGGGTATTATGATGGCACTTGAAGAATGGAGACCTGAATGCAATGGTGCCACATACCCCGTACAGTTGATAACTGATCATAGGAATGTTGAATATTTTATGACAAAGAAACTTTTGAACAGGAGACAAGGATGGTGGTCCGAGTTCTTAACACGGTTTGAGTATCAGACTGTTTATCTAGTAGGAAAATTGAATGGGAAAGCGGATGCTTCAACGAGGAGGCCTGGTGACCTCCCTGTGGGGGGGGATAAAAAATTAAAAAATATGGAGCAGGTAGTTTTGAAGCAACATAATTTACCAGAACAGTTGCACATAATGGCAAATGATTTATCCATACAGGAGCGTCCTTGGTTATTTGATCTTTTTAATCAGGCGTATCAGGTTGATCCGCTACCAGGAAAGATGTTAAAGGCCATATGGGAGGGAGGTAGTTTGGGAGAGATTACTGTAGCAGAATGTGCGTGAAAGGATGGACAGGTGTTGTATCGAGGAAAGCGTTATGTTGCGGAAAGGGGATGAGTTACGGGTATGATAGATACAAGAATATCATGATTCCGCATTGGCCGGACACACAGGGAGGGCAAAGAGTACGATCCTTTGGACAGGAAGTATTACTGGAACGATATGCGGAAATATGTGGATCAGTATGTACCAAATTGTCATAGCTGCCAACGCTCTAGAACATTGAGGCATGCAATTTTTGGAGTTCTATGGCCTTTACCTGTTCCAGAGAAGCCACGGGAACATATCTCGATGGATTTTGTGATTGGGCTACCACAGTGTGAATGGTTTGATGAAGTCTGGGTGGTGGTACATAGGCTTTCAAAAATGCTACATTTTATTCCATGCAATACAACACTAGATGCGGTAGGATTCGCGAAGTTGTGTGTTTGGGAGGTCCTACGCCTGCACGGCCTGCGAAAGACTATGGTTTCGGGTAGGGGACCTCAATGTGCTTCAACCTTTTGGGAACAGCAATGTAGCTGACTAGGAATCGACCGACAAATGTCCACGGCATTCCATCCCCAAGCGGACGGCCAAACCAAATGAATTAATCCTGCGATAGAACACTACCTCCGGGTGTTTGTAAACCATCACCAGGATGATTGGGTGCCGTGGCTACCTCGTGCTGAGTTCGCCGCGAATAATGGGATATCTGAGTCAACATAGTGCACCCCATTCTTTTGCGGTTCAGGGTGTGGAACGAAGGATGTCATTTATGGGTGAACCATCGGAAGAGCGGGATCAACCACGCCTGGATACAGACGAAGTGTAACCTACGATGCATCAACCTCATGAACATTGTGCAAGTTGAAATTAGACGGAGTCAAGCATTACAAGAAGAAGGTGCAAACCAACGACGTAAACCTGCACCAAATATACAGGTGGGATCAATGGTTTAGCTGGATCCTCGGAATATACGGACTACCCATCCGACTCGGATGTTGGATTGGAAATGGTTGAGACCCTTTCAGGTGTGTATCCAAGTGTCTCCCCATGCCTATGAGTTGGAATTCCCCGTGTCAGTACAAATTCATCGAGTTCAATCTGTTTTGCTTTTAGATATGATAGTAGACCATCCCCTTTCCGGGCAACGAGTGGAACCTCCACCATCAGTTGAGGTTGATGGAGAAGAAGAATATCAAGTATCTAGTGTTAAGGATAGTCGGGTATATCGAAATCAGCTACAGTATTAGATCCAGTGGATGGGTGATAATTCCCTCATCTGGGAGCTGCCGAAGTTTGTTGACGAGGTACAAGCAGTCGAGGAGTTCCATCAAAGGTACCCGATGAAGCCCGGACCGTTGGAGAATGTTCTTAGAGGACTTCTACTCTAATGAGGGGATACTGTCACGGCGCTGAAAGGTATGTAGATATTTGGAGGACAAGATTCAGATACTAGGAAGGTGTCGAAGGAATTGTGTTACGGAAAGGCGGAGACTTTGGGGGACATGAAGGAAGTGGTCAGATGTTGGCGGGATAACTTAGTATGATAAGGAAGCAGCATGAGGTGTCGCGACGTCGGATGAGGTGGCATGTTTGTAGTGATAAGGAGTTGTGCTGGTGGTGTGTAAAATCATGGGATGGGATTCAGATGGTACATCGGAGAACGAGGAATGGTTTGAGGGTGACAGTCCAACTGTGTACAAAGAGAGTGTTGTTCGCATTGGAGGATTTCCGTTTCTTCTCTCTTTACTTGTTCTCTTGTATAGCAAATCAAGTTATGACTTTGAAAACAGTTTCGACTCTTGTCTTGTCTTGATTCCCTCGATCTGACTTTCGAGCGCCCCTTGTCTTCTTTTCTGATATCACATTCTAGTTACCAATATCACCTATGCCAGACACCGCATGTTACAGCAACCACCAACACTGCCCCCTACTCCCTCGTCCAGCACTTTGGGTTAATAGTCTCAATCTCACCTGGATTGTCGAAAGTCGTAACCTTTATAGTCGGTCCCAGCTGTACACTGCATTCCCCAATTGGCAGGGTTAGTGTCTCGATGTTCTCATCGCAAGCTAGGAGATCATCCCATGTGGTTGCGCCCAGTATTTCAATATCGGCAGTAGAACTGTCCTCACCACTCACCATTGGAATTCGATCTGGATCCACAGTGATCTCCGATCCGGAATGTATTGTTGGTGTTCCCCTCCCAATATCTGGCAGTCATGCACTATTACTTATATCATCCCGACCTTTGTACCACTGCACTATCATACCTGAGCAGCATGCCTCCCCATGGGTAATTGGGGTTCCTAATGAAGTTGATTGACAGGTAGTCCAGTCAATTCCAGCCTTGAGGGGTTTGAATCATGGTAATCCCAGTACTGGATCCTATGCCCTCATTGGGACAACTAGTGTTTGCAACGGGTCCGGGTAAACCACCAGCAGTATCGGTTAGGACCGGAAACACGGTGCGTTTTGGTTCATGACTCGTCCAAAAACCCAACCCGGAGCTTCTTGGCGGGCCAAATCCATACCCATACCCATCAACCCATGGGTTTGCTGGGTTACGCTAGACTGGTCAGTTCCAATCTCTGGATCTCGTTTTCCTGTGTTTCTATTTATGGTCGCAGTCAGCTATGTTACTGTTATGTGCAAAATATTATCTTTGGTACATCATTCTCCGTATTTGTTTCATTGGCTGCCATTAGAATCAAAACAACAATAGACATGCACCCTGCTACATCCTGAAGTTGAGTGTGAACGATTGTTCGTCTTGCATCATTAGTAAGATTCGAGGTCTAGAACAGCCATATTGATAGTTGAGGTAGTCATTAAGCCAGAAATGGATTAGTTGGCACCTGCGACTGCGCTGACAACACTCAGAGAGCTGATGGGGATATATCATTGTGTCTCCAGACAATTGCAATGCTGCAAGAAAAACCCTGAGCATAAAGTATCCATATGAGATTAGCATATGGGAAACCGCCATCTTATATATGCATATCGGGTATCACACCCAATCAGATACCCTATTCATCACCGATTATGAAATCGAAGCCTGTCAAACCTGTTAGCTTTTACCCCCACATATTTCCTTCCTACCTACTTACCATCCAGGACATGGATTCAAATGAATATATTTTATTGCCTGGTAGGTCATCTGTACACTACCTGCACAATATGTGATTATTGACGACATATCTCCTACAAAAGGTAATTGGTGTATCTATTTTGATATCTGTAAGAATTTTTTTGGTTTCATTGACTACATTGTGAGACATGATATTTTGTCTGTGCATGTCCAAGGGTCATACGGGCCTTACGAACGTTCTAGACTCCAAACTCAGTTGATTTACAATTGATCAATGCGATATTGTCCTATCTCTAACAGATAGGTTAGCACTCGCAATTTAAACTGAAGATAAAATTTACTCACGAAGTGTCACTTAGTGATGGCATACAAGTCATACCAGCAGCGGTCAATGCCCATCCTGAATCTGTATCAATGACCACCATCATGTTGCATTCATCCATACATCCAACTGAATTACTCTGTGTTCAGACTGGGTGCACTTATCCAACATTTCGAAAATTACTTATGGTAGGTCTTGGAAATCGAGAAGATCAAACTGCATATGGCAGAGTGAGCAAGTTGGGCTATATTGATGAAAAATGAGTGTATGGAGCTACATGCAGCGAATTGCCAGCTGAAAGTGCTGGAATGTCAGAGTGCTATGTTATCTATCGCTCAGAGAACATGTGCTTCAGTTGATCAGAAATTGATATGCCACAAAGCTTTTGCATGCAAATGAGTATTGCTACAAATTATACATTGGCTGTCAATAATGACTATATGATTATTTGTACAAAATTATTTTCCATAAAACAACAGTTAGAACATGTTTATGGTGAGTGTGAATGGAGCGTTAACAATTTTTGGTCTTGTAAGTTAGTTAATTGAAATGCGAGTTGCATGCAGTTATTCATAACACACGTATTGGCTGCCTTGATAGGGAAAAGAAAATGCAACACAGATACAGCCCAATGCTGAAAATAAGAGTCAACAGAGTGAAAGTGATTTTTGGTTTTGTATGTATGTTAATTGGGATGTGATTGGCTTGCAGTTATGCATAACCAAATTATTGGCAGCCTGTATGGCAGAAAGAGAAAGAGACAAGGTAATGGCCCCATTCTCACAATGAGCGTCAATGGAGCGTCAATGATTTTTGGACTTGTATGCAACTAAATTGGGAAGTAATTTGCTTGCTGTTATTCAGAATCAACAGATAGGCAACATTTATAGGCAAAAGAAACCGTGACACAGTAACTGCCACATTCTGTCACTGAGCGTCAACAGAGCATCAACAATTTGTTATCATGTAAGTAAGTTAATTGGAAAGCGATTTGCTTGCTGTTATCCATAACGAACCTATCCGCAGCGTTTATAGGTAAAAGAGAAATTAACACAGTAACAGTCGCATCCTGAACATGAGCGTCAATGGAGTGTTAATGATTTGTCGTGTTGTATGTAAGTCAATTGGGAAGCGATTTGCTTGCTATTATCTATAATCAACATATTGGCAGCCTTTATGGGCAAGAGAGACAGAGATATGATCACAGCACTATTCTGAAAATGAGTATCAACAGAGAGTCATTGATTTTGGGTGTTGCATCTTGTATAATCCAAGGGCTGTGCTATGGCTAGTACCCATAACCGGAGTATTGGGCTCTGTTATGGTGAATATGGTAAATATCGATGTCGCGACACCTAAAAATGAGTGTCAACAGAGCATCAACAGAGTACGAACAGAGCATCAACAATTTTTGATATTGCATCTGGTATAATCCAAGGACTAAGCGACAGCTTTTATCCATAATCAAAGTATTGGCCACGTGTATCAACAATGTGCTTAATGTTGTTGCCACCATACGAAAAGATGACCATCAACATAGTGTCACACCAGCATCAACACAGCGTCAACTGAGTGTCAACAGAGCATCAACAGAGCGTCAACAGAGTGTCAACAGAGCATGAACAGAGCGTCAACAGAGCATCAAGAGTGCATCAACAGAGCATCAACGATTTTGGGTGTTGCATCATGTATACTCCAAGGGCGATGCTATTGCGTTTACCCATAATCAGAGTATTCGCTGCATTTAGGTGCAATATGTTCAGTGTCAATGTCACTACACCTGAAAAGGAGCGTCAACAGAGCATCAACAGAGTGTCAACAGAGTGCCAACAATCTTGGGTGTTGCATCTTGTATAATCCAAGGGCTGGGCTATGGCATTTACCCTTAATCAACGCAATGGCAGCCATAATGAGCAAAGGAGATTGCGACAATATCCCATCCCTAGTCTGAAACTGAACGTCAACCGAGCGTCAACGATTTTGGGAGTTGAATCACATATAATCCAAGGGCTGTGCTACAGCATTTACCCATAATGAAAGTATTGGCAGCCTGTATAGGCAATATTGTGTGTGTCGATACTGCTATACCACAAAATGAGCGTCAACACAGTGTCAACTGAGTGTCAACTGAGCGTCAACAGAGCATCAACACTGTGTCAACAGAGTGTCAACAGAGTGACAACGATTTTGGGTGTTGCATCCTGTACTATCCAAGCGCTCTGGTACGGCATATCCTAATAATCAATGTATTTGGAGCCGTTATGAGCAAAAGAGATCATGACCTGGTCACAACCCCAGTCTGAAAATGAGGGTCAACAGAGCATCAATGATTTTGGGTGTTGCATCTGGTATAATGCAAGGGCTGAGCTGCGGCATATACCCATAATCGAAGTATTGGCGGCTGTCATTGGCAATATCATCTGTGTCGATACCACTACACCTCGAAATGAGCGTGAACAGAGCGTCAACAGAGTGTCAACACAGCGTCCACAGAGCACCAACACAGCGTCAACAGAGTGTTAACAGAGTGTCAACGATTTTGGGTGTTGCATCTTGTATAATCCAAGGGGTCTACTATGGCATATACCTATAATCAATGTATTGGCAGCCATTATAAACAAAAGTGATTGCGACATAGTCACAGCCCCCGTCTGAAACTGAGTATCAACAGAGCGTCAACGATTTTGTGTGTTGCATCTTGTACAATCCAAAGGCTGTGCTGCGGCAGTTACCCATGATTGAAGTATTGGAGCCTGTATAGGCAATATCGTGTGTGTCGATACTGCTACAACATAAAATGAGTGTCAACACAGCGTCAACATTGTGTCACCAGAGCATCAACAGAGCATCAACACCGTGTCAACAGAGTGTCAACAGACTGCCAACGAATTTGGGTGTGGCATCAGGTGTAATGCAAGGACTGTGCTATGCCATTCACCAATAATCAATGTATTGGCATCCATTCTGAGCAAAAGAGAAAGCGACATGGTTACAGCCCCAGTTGGAAAATGAGCGTCAACATAGCGTCAAGGATTTTGGGTGTTGCATCTTGTATAATCCAAGGGCTGTGCGACGGCATTTACCCATAATCAAAGTATTGGCAGCCTTTATCGGCAATATGGTCTGTGCCATCGCCACGACACCTCAAGTGTCAATGGAGCCTCTACAATTTTCGGTCTTGAAAATATAGTGATTGGTAAGTGATTTGCTCGCTGCTATCCATAACCAACGTATAGCCACCCAGTATGCGCAAAAGAGAAATTGACACGGTTACAGTGCCAATCAGACAATATCCATCAACCCAGGGTCAACTGAAGGTCATCAATTGCTGGAGATGCACATCTGGTAAGGAAGGTCTCGCATGGATATTGCAGCTTATAAATGAACTATTGACCTCCTCCATAGTCAAAAATACAAATTATTAAATGCAAAACATGAATTAAAATATTATCCATCTCCCAACTTGCAAAACATGCAAAATGTGATGACAGGACGTCAAATAATTGATTTTGATTGAGTACTATTATCAAGTAGCAAAGGAAAGCTTGTAATATGTATTTACTGATGGACCTGATGTAAAATGCGCCGAGAACCCGCCCACTTCAGATCGGTTGGGAGATGTCGATTGAACTGTACCTGAATCAGGAGTTGGGGTTAATTGACGAGCTGGACAGCCATTTTGTTCTGGTTCGGTTCCGACACGGACCCGGACCTGAAGGGACCGTTCAGAACCTTTGCTGATACTAGGGACAACTAGCACCTGCATTTTGTGGTGTGGGGATAAATGGTCCATGTATTGGACCATCATTGCAGTCTTGTGGCCATGCCTTGCATGCACCATCACCTGACCATCACGGTCGTGAGTTGTAACATCCGCTAGTTCGTGGGCTTGTCATACACAATTCAGAAGCGGTGCAGACATGAAGATGCTTATAGCGCCGCAGTCAATTAGTGCTTGTATTTGTTGCAATTGCTTGGGTTGATCTTGCATCAAGACTTCTTGGACAATGTGTGATAAATTCATTCTTGCTGTTCCACAGAAATGTTGACTTGACAAGAGAGCATTTGGGCTATCTGAGACAATCCTCGGCCTTAATGAAACCCAACTCGGTTGAACTGCCTCTAACGTGGCCATCAGCACCGTCGTACCCAATGACTGCAACGCAACCTGCGATTCATCCGTCATCTCTTGCTCAGCTGGATTACAAGTGTGGTGAGCTAGTTTTTTGGTTGTTGATTGTCCATGGAGTGTTGGTGTTGGATTTGTATTCTATCACCTGAAGAAGCAAGGTTTTCAGCAAAATTGGCTTGTGAATATTTTGGGCACCAGAATATTTTGTGCTTGGGTGACCCGCAGCGTATGCATTATCCTTCTGACGTCCAGCCTTCATAGACCTCTGGGGAGACCCAAGGTAAGGGAGTACATATATCATCCTTGCCCAACTTTGACTTGACGGGCTTTGGTGCGTTGAATGGCTCAGATATGGATGGTTGGAAGTTGTATTTCTTGCCACCCTGTTCAGATGATTCTCCTCACTGCTTTTGCTGTTGCTGTGGCTGGTGCTGTTCGGACTTTGTGCGATCCGGTTTGACTTCTGAATCAGCAGTGCGGTGGAAACGATCCTCCATAGTGTCAAATTTTCAATTCCTTGGGGTCAACAGCTTGATCTTGGACTTGAGTCCTGGTTGTAGTCTGCTCCAAGTACCTTCGTAAAGGTTATTGTTATCCAGCTGGAGGCATTGTGATGCTCCCACATCTGGTTTGATTTGTTTGGCGTAGACTCTGACTGGGTCTTTGCTTCACAGAGGAAGTCAGTTAGACAGCTTATTGATGGATTGAGTTTTCGGTCCTTGTCACCATACATCTTCTGTATTTTTTCCAAGTAGGCCTCAAAGTATTCCGAAGAGGGAACTGAGTGTCACCGTAGGTCTCGTAGCCACTCGACCGAATCAGTCATCCGTCTCTGTCTCTGTGCTGCTTCTGGGTGATTCGGCCTTGTACTGGGAAGGCTTGCTACATATTTAACTTTGTCGAAATCGCAGTGCAGGAATATGTGCATGTGGGATCCGAAGTTGCATTGTGATGTCTGGTGGATGTTATCAATCTCCTTTGCTCCGGCGCAGTACCATTCTTGATGGGTCATATCCAAGATTTTGTTTTTCATTTCTTTTGGTTCAATACACTCGCTGTAGTATTCATCAGAAAACAATATTTCCGTCCGGGCGGAATGGCTGCTTTGGAGTGGACACACTCCCACAGAGCCATCAGAGACTTCCCGGGGGCGGATGACTTCGCTTCCGGCGTCAATTTACCCATCGCATTCCATATCGCCCTCTGATTGCTGTTTCAACGTGTCTTCTCGTTCGGTTGGTCTCCTATTTTACATGATCACTCTGGCGTTGTGGCCAACTGTTACCATATGTCGGAATGGGTTCGTTGGGTACGCGCTTGCATCGGGATTGCCATGCGACAGGTGACCCTGCTAAAATCTCTCTTTGCGTTGCATCTACCTTCCTGCAGAATGCAATTCTGTGCTTACTCATTATACGGGATTGCAAGGCGATGGTTGATGCTGCGAAAATCTGTCCTCGCGTTCCTTCTATCGCCGCGTAAAATGCAATTCTCTCTGTACTATTTACACACATCATTCCAAGTCGCCAGATCTATGTGGCTAATGACAATCCATCACTTGTTCCATCCGTCTCCTGTCTCACTACTAGTAGCTATTTCTGGAACGACATGTGCGCAGCCGACAATATTTCGCACACTAAAAACATGCAAAGAAATGGCTGCCAGTGCTTTCTAACTGGTTCAAATTTCGAGACGAGATCCAAGTTACCTGTGTTTCCATTTATGGTGGTGAGCGCCAGCGCTATCCAGTACTCAACAAAAGCTCCATCCTTGTTTAGGAGTGTGATTGTGATTAGTCATTGCAGTTGCCACGGGAGACACCCATTCAGCGCGCCATAACACCTCCCCGGGCGTTGATTTACCCAGACCCTGTCGTTCGGTCGATCCCCTCCGTGCTAGCCCTGTCTTCATTTGCATCGACACATCTGACATATGCGTTCACCATCTACACTCTCAACTTGCACTCTAATACCATGGTAAATGCAGAGCTTCTTTGCGTGCAGTTGTTCATCCAATATATACGTCTTGTTACGACTCTTGTGCTTGCCACACCCCTGCGTGACGATGTATATGGCCACACAGTGCATTGCGTCTTGTGTATTGTCGGGTAATACTCTGAAGTGATTGGTCATAGCGTCAGGATGGTTTCCATTCAGGCGGTTTTGGGGCCCCATGAATTTGTTCTTCGAATATGACTTGGAGCCCACGGGGGGCGACCAGATCCGCACAGGAATGGAGGACATTGTAAGCAGTAGCGCTGTTCTGCCGACGCTGAGCGAGGGCTTGGAGATTGAGCTCTCTGGGTCTGATGCAGAGAATGTGACACTGAAAGGTGATTACTTGCTGCAGGTAGTTGAGATTGAGGTTGGAGGCGTTCAAAGCATCCTTGAGGTTTGTTATATGTGTTTGTTCAAGTCTCTCGGCAGCATGGTGTTGCGAGGCTCCGTATCGACGAATCTGTTCCACCCAATGAGACATCAAGTGGATCTTCGGACAGTTGAACTTGGCATCCAACTTCTTGGAAATATCCATCGTGGGGCTGTTTTAATCCCGCCAGGCGTTGATTTCCCGCTGGTGCTTTGAAGGCGTCCAAGTTTCAGCATGTGTTTTCTTGTCTACCTTTTGCTTCCTTACAAGTTCCGTTCTGAGGGCATTGGTTTTGGCCTTTGGCTATTTGCCAGCTCGCCTGAGTAAGAAAACAGCATTGAAGGAGTGAAACCGATGCAACTCGTTCTCCATCGAGCTTAAAGATTCATCGTCGTCGGAGTTATATCACACATACAAACAGACTTCTAACAATGTCCATGTGCACTGGATTGCGCGATTGCAGATGGGACGCGGAAAGGGGCTTGCCCCTCTCAGAGAGTAGGTTACAACTCCAAGCAGGTACCGGCTCATTTCCTACATCTCGTACCCATTCCATTGAGAGACTTCGTCACATGACTTCTTTTTTGGTGTGAGGTTGCAGTAAGCAGGCATGGATAACCAGATTGCATTGTACTTGTCGGGCTGTTCGTGCCTCTGCATGGAGTCGAAAATCAAGTGCTGGAGGTGGTCAAGGATAGTGGTGGCAACGTTTCCGGACCGTCACTTCAGGTGCGGGTCCGGGACCGACATGAATTCTTGCCAAATCAGCGGTCCGGGTAGTCAATAAACTTGAACTGCCAACTCAGGTACAGTTTCATCATAACCTCCCAACCTGTCTGATTTCGGCGGGTTGTCAGCGGGTCGCCCAGCGGGTCCATCAATAGATTCACATCAGGCTCTTGAGTTTGCAGTGAGTTAATAGTATCTTATCAAAATCGCGTTTTCAGCAACGAACAATCTGGTTTTGCTTGATGAGCAGTTTCGAATATGGAGTAATTTGGTATCTGGTTTTCCGCTTCGAAAAATGGTATTTTTGGCTTGCAAGGCGGTCAATGATACATTTATTCAGGCGACAATCCGTGCGATGCCTTGATTATTAAAGATGCAAGTCCCAACACTGTTGACGCTCGGTTGACGTCCATTTTCAGGATGCTGCAGGGAGCATGTCACCGTTGTTTTTGCCAGTAAGGTCTGCCAATATGTTACAAATGGATGTCCGCAACCAATCGGAACATAACTTACTGATGATGCAAAGCTAACAATCGTTGACACTCCATTGACGCTCATGTTAAGAATGGGGCAGTGACCGTGTTGCTATCTTTGCCAATAAATGCTGCCAATACGTCGGTTATGCATGACAATGACCAAGTCACTGGTGAATTACCGTGCTAACAAAACCACAAATGGTTGACGCTGCGTTGACGCTCATGCTGAGAATGGGGTGGTGACCATGTTGCTATCTCCTTTGCCAATAAAAGCTGCCAATATGTCCGTTATGTATAACAACAACCAAGTCACCAGTGAATTACCATACTTATCAGACTACAAATCATTGACGCTCCGTTAACGCTCATTTTAATGTATTATCCATTCAACATCTGCTGCCGTCAATCATTGTTTTCATCCTGATTTGACTTTATCGGTTGTCTTTCTGGCTCATTGAGACTCGGCCCTGTGGCAAAGCCGACCGGCGTAATCATGTTGCACTGTCCACTCGCAGATGACCAAAAATGATGTATCGTGCCAAAAGATTCAATGCGCCTGCTATACATCTATTCATGAACCAATATTCACATGCTACTTCTTACAATTTGCCCATATGGCATCTCTAACTGAAACTCTCGGTCAAGCTACATAAAGGTGGTGGACCATTGAGACATTCAGTCCTACTTTTTCTTCCCTCCTTTATTTCTCCGCGTTTCAACTGTATTGACCGTCGCTGACACCTTTTCAGCCTGTCTGTCTGACTTCCGTGGCAGCCGAACCAATCCGGGTACATTTGGCACGGTGGTCCCATCCTGTTGCTCTGGGCATTCCGGATTGTCGATGCCATAATTGTGCTCGATTGCGGATTCATCGTCCGCTGCACAATTCTCGTTGCTGTCATTTGAATTATCCAAGTTGCCATTCTAGTTAAACAAATCATCGGTGTCCCAAATGCTTTCAGGTGCGTTATCCATGTCGGTTTCGATCGGACAATGATTGAATCTCCGGATACACCGGACATTCAAGATTTGAGTTCGTACTCTAGGGAGGTCCTTTGCAGACAACGCTGGTGGCAAAGGAAATCTTTCTGACAATTTAAATGCAGCAGCACCATCATGTTGAAAGAGTGACCAGGGTGCTTCGACAATCTCTTCCGTGTCCAAAATGTATCCCACAGCGGCTATCCGCTTGATTTCAGCCCGAGATCCCATCTGCATTTCACGTAGGTTTCGGCTGCCCTGCCACATCTCCACAAGTCGTGACCTTTGGCCATTCTGCGCAATTTCCGTTCCTCTGCCTCTTTCTTCAAGTCTGAGTCATTTTCTGTGTTTGTGGCATCCGATTCTGGTTCAGCGCCTGCCAAAATCCCGTTATTGGCTCGAGCAAACTGCCTTACAATGAGTTATTCGGAAAGGGTCTCGCCTGTGGTTTTTGACTCCCTCCAGCTAATATCATCTCGGCCAAGGGAAAAACTGGCTTGCACGTCAACGCCACGTGCAATGATAGAGAATATGTCACGCGGCACATTGAAAAGACCAGCGTACTTTGAGTGCGTTTCCTCCTGTTCGCGCCACCAATCAGTTATGTCTGGTATCCAAAATGTACTGCTAATCTGCATTGGGTCGGAGTGGTAATCATCAAGATTTGGTTTGATTTGCCCCCAGTTCATTGGTTCATCAGACGGCGAATTCAAATAGAGACAAGGGGCGGTCATTGAGCGGGGTGCACAATCGCTTCATCAGGGTGTCATCTCAGCCACATTGTCACGCATTGAGTTTTTCTTAACTTCGCTGGACGAATCATATGGATCACAGGATGATTGACAGGACCCTGCAGCATTTGAAGAGGGGACGAGATTGCTGCTCGGTACGGTATCAAGTCCATTGGCCAGCACACATCAATGTTTGGCGCAGTATTTATTCTCCACATACTTCAGAAAGGCCTCTTGGTATTATGTAGTGTAGGATGTCTCATTCTCAGGATTAATATGCATTCCCTTGTCCCACTTTCTAAACGATCGCAACCTCCGCAAAGGATGGAGGATGTGTGCAGCAATTACAAGCATGCCTGTCGTTGGAGTCACTTCAGTGTAGTACTTTAGAAGTGTCTGTCGAGCTAACTTCACAGCGAAGAATAAGTCTTCCTTCCATTGAATCTTCATCATAGCCAAATCTCGCATCATGCCATCCATGTGATCGAACATGTCATTGTACACTGTGATAACATGATGCAATGTTACTGTATTCCTCTTCCACATCCAAAGGGTTCAATATCGAAATAGCCTCAATACTTCAATGACATACTGTACAATCATCCATTCATCCTGAGTTGGGAATAGCGGCCGGTATTCACTGTATTTTGGGTTTTGAAGAGACTCGTGGGTGAATTCCTGAAAAATGTAGGCGCGCTCGAGCAAGTCCTGTGTAGACTTCCAACGTGTCTTCACATCGATAATCAGAAGTACTGCAATGCGGACTTTAGCCTTTTGACAGTCAATGAACTTGTTTCGGAGACAAGGTGTTACCATAATTAACACAGCAAGGATTCTCTGCTATATGAAGGTCGACTGCAGGACTTTCAAAATGTCATGAAATTCGTTCTTTCTCAATTATCCTCGTAAAACCTGGTCTCATGGCTGACAACTTACTGATTCTTGCATTGCCCTCTTTTCGAAGTCTTTGACTCTTCCCAATGTCTATGCTTTCATTGTCTGCAAATTGCTCATCACGTTCATGGGCTTCCCAAGACCTGGTGCGGCCTTTGACACTGAGACTGCTCATGAATCCACCTAAAGCGAGCTGTATGACATGCACCATGGAAGGTATGCAGTTTCTGAATTCCGGCCACTCGATTCCAGAGGCCTCATGTGTTGAATGCAGCTCCCCTGTCACCGAGTAGTGTGAGGAACCATTATGAGTTGTAATTCCAAGTAAACAGCCGTTGGTAAGACTAAAACTATGAAGGACGTCCTTTAAATGTACGGTTAGCCTTGCTCCAGTATTTTGGCCCCTTACCAATCATCCTTAATTATCTTTCGAAACAGGAACAGAACAGGCGATCAACCTCATCAAAAGCGAGTTGAACTTTACACAGTGCCAAATTCCAAGCCGTATAGTATGCAATGACCAACTTTATGGCTATTTTGTTCGTTGATGTACATCCGTCCAAAGCTAAACTAACTATATTTTGTAATGGCAATTGCATCTTAATTACATCCACTGTGAGTGCATATTCCGTCCAGCAAATATTACCAAAAGTCATAGCGGACGGCAGCACTAGGTCGTCGCGTAATGCCTTATAGGACTGTCGTAGCACATGATTTGAAATAGCATTCCATGGAATATGTGTCAAAATAAATCCTAACAGGAGGTAGCATTTCCATGTGTCTTGGTGAAATGTGGACGTTTCAAAGTCCGTAGCTGCCAGTTTGGAACATTTTGTCTGTCATTTCGGTCAATATGGATTAAACTGGATATCAAATATGATTTTCCTCTGCAAATTTACAATTGTGATTCCTCGACTTCCTTGCCTCTTCAGGATGGCCAAAGCTGTTTCATCTACTGTGGAGCTAGTTAAATCAGGGACCTCAGGCTCTGTTAATTTGTTTAACTTTGCGATGTGAGCTTTTGCCAGCAAGTGTTTCCCCATTCAGCTGGTCCCATGTTCTGATGGATGGCTAAGAACATACTGGAAAACAATACATATGATTCAAGGGCTGCCGGTCTCCTCAATTCCACAGTGCAAATAGAATCGCCACAAAGATGCATGTCTATAATTTTACAAACAATGGGCCCCTTTGAGTCTATATTGCTTGAAGCCCACCAAGCATCGAACATGATGTGCAAAGTAACGTCTCACAAATCGCGAATAAAGACATGTGCATTTTTGGAAGAGATCACAACCTTGAACAATGAGGTGTTCAAAGATTTTGTTTCTGACATGGCAGTGGAAATTAGGAACCTGGGTAATCCGACTGGAAAGGTAGCTGAAAATATTGATACAGTAAAGTAGACTGTGGGTTCATAAATATTGACTCTACAGCTCCAAGGAAAATAATCAGATCTGTTAGACGATGCATGCATATTTGTGAAGTTGAATACAAGAACGGAGTTCAACGACGGACCACATAAAACTCAATTTATGAACAGCATAATGCAGTGTATTGATGTATAACATTCTGAGCCTTGACGCACCGTGCGCGCACAATTGATGAAAGCAGACAGGATATTCTCACCTGCATTTTTGCCAATTTGAAAGGCTGCCGATTGGTTCATTGTGGTTAATCTGCGTTCCATTCCGGTTAGAGTGTCCAAGATGCCAGCACAAACACCCTTGACACTGCGTTGACGCTCATTTTGGGAAATGGTTACGATCTTGTCCCAAGCATATTTGCCTTGAAAGGCAGCCGATTGTACGATTATGGATCATTGTAGTCAAATAGTCCCTTGATTTTGCAGGATGGAAGGCCTCAAATTGTTGACGCTTCGTTGACGCTCATTTTTAGTGCATAGTGACAAAGTCATCAAAAGCATTTTTGCCTAGAATGACAGCCCATAGTCCGATCATGTGTTAATGTCGCTGAACTGCCCACAGATTGTCCAAGATGCATGGCCGAAAGTCGTTGATGCTCCGTTGATGCTCAATTTAAGGACAACGTAACAATGTAGTCGTGACAGCTTCTGCCTTGAAAGGAGGCCAATAATCTGATTTTCGCTTAATGTCGCCGGAAAGCCGTAGGATTCTCCATGATACAAGGCCGAAAGTCGTTGATGCTCCATTGATGCTCATTTTCAGGACATAGTGGTGATGTTGTTGCAAGAGGGTTTGCCTAGAAAGGCGGCCGATAGCGCAATTATGGGGTAATGTCGCCACACATCCCATGCATTGTCCATGATGCAAGGCCAAAAGTCGTTGACACTCTGTTGATGCTCATTTTAAGGACATAGTAGAAATGTTGCCACTACCATTGTTCTGGTGAAAGGCGGCTGATAGTTCGGTTATGACTTAGTGGAACCGCACAGCCTACTGGATGTTTCATGAGGCAATACCATACATCGTTGATGCTGCGTAGACGCTCAGTGTTAGGATGTGGCAACGAGCGAGTCATTTGCTTATTTCGCAATAACGCTGACTTATACATTTGCTTTGGAAGGATGTGACAATGCAGCCCATTGATTGCCGAATGTGAAAGACTTAAAATCGTTCACACACTGTCGACACTCACATTAATCACATCGAAACAGCCTTTGTACACTCAATAGTTGTATGCAACGAATCATATATGCATTTTTGACATCAAGTATTGAGTTGGTATGTATTACCGTTTGCATGCAGGAGTTTTATTACCTGTCAATTTCTTATCAACCGCTATCTACGCTATCTGAGTGAGAAATGACGTGGCCCAATTACATTCTCGCGCTGTCTGCTGGCAATTGATGGCATGTACATCATTTCACTAGTTTTTGGTAAATATACCTTGACTTCCTCACCATTCCTTATCCAGCTCCTTCTGCTCCATTTCCATGACGTTCCACAAGCAATTCCAAATATCTCAACCATGTGCACCAGGTCTGTGCGGCGAGTGATGGGGTTGGATACATGGATGATTTCAGCATGACGGTTGTGGTTCAGATCAATTCGTCATGCGCACTGGCTGCCCTTTCTATGATACGTATGACATCATTCATTTAAATTTTGTTAGCACATTTTGTGAGTAATATTACTTTGGCTTTGTCACTTAACAGTCACATGCAAAAAGAAACTAAACATTTTGGCCGTCATACAGTGTGATTTGGATTCTAGAACATTTTCATGGTGTGTTCGACCCTTGCACATGCACAGACAAATTATTATGTCTCACAATATGGTCACTGAAATCAAGAAAAAGCTGACATGTAGCAAAATTGGTAAACAACTTGCTTTCACCGCGATCAGACGTCAAAAAGTACAGTTTGAATATCGATTCTTCTGCAGACGCAGGAGCAATCACCATCTCTTGTCGGGATCCGATATCTATATGGTAATTAGCGGGAGGCTATGTGCCAGGGTAAAAGCTTACTGGTTCAACTAGCTTTGCTTTCAGCATCGTGGACAAATTGAGCTCCACAGCTGCCTCACCACTAGGTATGCTTGATTTTGACTGCGGCTTCACCGAACCTAGCATAATATGACTACTTTCTGGCTGGGAAGTCCCTTGCGGACTTTGCGATATTCTGGCGACAATGTCAAGACTCTCCATAAGCTCTCCAAATGCTGTCAGCAGAGGTGCCGGAGCGTCAGCATTTGTTTGTGTGTTTGTAATCATATTGCATTCGGCCGCTGGCGGCCATGGCATATCCCGTACATATTTCCTCCCCGCTTCTTCCGTAACATAAAGAGACAAAAGCAAAGTCGCAAGTCCTCTTCCCTCTTAAAAACAAAACCGCCAAAAAACAACATCAACTTTTACACCCCCCCATCACTCGACTCCTCGTGATCTGAGGTCTCCGCCTCCTCCACCACTCCGCTAATTCTACCGACATCTGTACAAGATAAGAAATCCATCAGTGCATGTGAACATTTTTCTTCTGCAAAAACGAGAGACATTGGCAATGAAATCTTTGGCTTCTTTAAAACCTTTTCAACCCCCTCATACCCATTTTCCCCCTCTTTCCCATCAACCCAAAGCCTTTTTTGTTCTCGTTTCCATCTTTTGCACCACTTAAAAAGGTGGTCTCTTGTCTGATACTCATGCCCACACCACCAGCATTTCATATCCCTTCTTTTTCCGATCTGCAATAGGTATTTCGCTATCAGTGCATGTCCTGACTTAAGCTGATATAACCTTGCCGCAATCGTCTTTTTGGCTCCCATCACCGCACTGTTACCCCCCCTCTTCACCAAATCATACCGATAACTGTGCTTTGACTTCTTCCCCAACTCTTTTATTTCTTTCTTACTTTCTTCCCATTTCACCTCAGTTAACCTTCGGCTAATATGAGAGAAAGAAACATAATCTAAAAATGGTAACGGATTTTGCGTTTCGGTATAACTGCCGCAATGCTTATACGCCGCTTTTGTTGCTTGTTCGTCCGCTTCTTCATTGCCTTCTATCCCCTTATGAGCAGGTACCCACCGGTACTCCACTTGGATATTTTTTCTGGCTAATGCATCGACCCAATTCATCGTCCGTAGCGCTAGCACCTGTCCTGGTCCTGGCTCGTCTGATTGTATTCGTCTTAAAGTTGCCTGGGAATCCATAAAAACCGTAACCCTGGTATCCACCTTTCTTTCTGCCATCTCATCCGCAACCTTCATTGCTTCCGACATCGCATACATTTCTGCGTCAAACACTTCCTTCTGTCGGCCTAGATGTGTCCTCCTCTTCTTCCACCTTCCATCCTCTTTCCATACCACTGCACACCCAACCCACTCATCTTCTTTTCTCAATCCATCAGTCCAAAGAACAAGTCCTTCTCTTTCTAACTTTGCCTCTCTCAGCGCTTGTTCCTCATCCAGAATTATCACCTTGCCTTTAAGGCTTCTTTTTTCCATCGGTAACGTCTTCCTTTCGTAACTTCTCCTCTCGAAAGGTTTATCCTCCGGGATTCACTCGTCAATCCCCTCCACCCTCTGCAAAACCTTCCTTTGTACTTCTAACATTTTCCCTCCGCCTTGAGCATCGGGCATCATCATTTGTCTCAACTTATACCGGCGTACCCAGATATTCAGAAGAGCCTTCGCCGGTCGTAACCCAGCATCATTCATCAACGCTCCTTGAGGGGTCGTCCTAAAGCATCCGGTTACCTTTCTGCCCTGTTCATTCAACAACCTTTGCACCTCTTGAGCTCGATTTTTTTGTCCATGCCACCACAATTCAGACCCATACAACGCCACCGCCTGAACCGCCGCAACTTGAATTCTTTTACACCCTTCCGAGCTTAATCCTTTCTTCGTCATCAAGGATCTCACTCTATTTTGTGCTTTCCTTGCTTTCGCTAAAGTCCTTTTCGTATGATCATTCAGGGTAAGCATATCATCCAGCCATACCCCCAACCATCTTGTCACTTCTTTGTTCTATGAAACCTCATGATTTCCTACCCTTACTCGGGCATTCATCTTTGGTTCCTTATTCTTTCTTCGTCGAGTAAACAACATCGCTTCCGTTTTTTCAATGTCAAACTGACAGGCATTCTTCTTTGCCCAAATTGTTGTTTCTGCAACGCATCTCTCAAGTTGTTGTGTGCATTCCCCCACATCCTCACCTTCCACCACCCATGCCACATCATCAACAAAAGATATACCCTCACTTCCACAAACTTTTTCTTTCTCTTCAACTTGGCCGAACAACCCCGAAAGGTATATAACAAAAAGGACTGGCGATACTGGCGACCCCTTTGGAACTCCCGTTTCCACATCCATACTATCTCCTTCCTTTCCGTCCATCGACATTATCACTTTGCTATCTTCCATAACACTTTCCACCCACCTCACCAGGTCGGCTTCAAATCCCATTTCTTCCATTCTTTTTATCAAATTCCCCTTTGCCACATGTGGAAAGGCTCCTTTAACATCCATCAACAACACTGCCGCGGTATTCCCCCTCCCCCACGCTTCTTCAACTCTCTTCATCAACCTTCCTACCACGTCTATTGCTGACCTTCTTTTTCTGCATCCAAATTGTCCATCATGAAGTAACTTCCTTCGCTCACACTGCTCTGCTATTGCGTTGGCTGCCACCTTCTCGACCACTTTTCCCAAACAATTTAACAACGTTATCACCCTATATGCTTTGGCGACTCCGTAATCTGGCTTATTCCGCTTCGGTATATCGACTCCCTTCGCTTCCTTCCAAGCTCGTGGGTGTAATCCTAACCTAAATGACATTTTAACAATATTAATTATCCTTTGAGAATCCCATTCCCACAATAATCGTATTGCCTTAAAACCCAGCCTATGCGGGCCAGGTGCCTTCTGAACCGACTGATTAAATAGAGCCTCTCAGATATCTTCATCAGTAATCTTTTTCCACATTTCTCCTCCCTCCTCTTGGGCCTTTCTCTCCACACCCTTCAAAGGTTTCGGAAATGCTTCTTCTTTTATCAACTCTGCCTCATCCTCCCAGGACTCCGCCACCTCTCCAGTCCTAGATCTCAAAGTCTTTATCGTTTGTTGTCCGCCTGGTTTCGTATATCTCAACGCCTGCCAGACTTGATCTCTTGTAGCCGAAGTTAGAAACTTCCTCCACATCTCCGTTTTCGACTTCCGGATCATTCTTCTCAGGTTGCTTCGCTGCTTCTTAACTTGTTGCTGCGATGCTTCCCCACTCTTTCGAGCTCTTTTTATCGATCCTAAAATTTTTCGGTTTTCCGCAATCTCCGCCGTCCACCACCTCTTGGATCTTGCGCAAACCTTTATCTTTTTGCAGCACCTATTAAGATGATTAACGAAATTCCGCTGTATCCACTCAGCTTCCTTCTGTAAATCCTCTTCACTGCTATTCTCATCCAGTACAGGTCTCTTTAGGCTCTTATCCTTCCATTCATTTTGTGCTTTTTTATGATTTTCTTCCTCCTCCTTCGATTTAAGCCCATCGATATCCCATCCTGTAATCATTCGCGACACTTTGACTCCCTCCCCTTCATCCCATCTTAACTGGGCACACACAACCGCGTGATCCGAAGTAGTTGCCAAATCTGTTGAAATCTCTAATCTATCGGCCATCGAGGCTTTAGTAATAAAGAAATCAATAAGTGATCCCGAAGTTTCACCGTTTCTCGTATTCGAATGGGTTTCTTCCCCATCCGTAACGTCGATCAAATCGTACTCATCCATAAGATTTTCCAAAAAGGTCGCATCTCGTTTTGGTGGGCACTGAGGGTTCCATCTATCGCTGTGAGCATTCCAATCTCCTCCCAAAAGAATCTTTTCCTGCTCCATAATCTCCCTCCATCTTGCTGTCTGTGCTGGTCTGCCTTGACTTCTCACTCCCCCTTCTTGTCTCAGCTGATCATACACATTCACCAATCTCATTTTTCTACACGACGGGTATCTTATATCAAACACCTGTACATCTCCGTCTCCCCCCTTATCCACTTCCGAAAACTCCAGGTGTGTATCTCTTCTTATTGCAGTCATGGTTCGTCCTCCCCTGACCAATCTATATCCTGGGTGACTGATGTTATATCCTTCTCTCTCCACATACGGTTCTTGCAACATTACAACATCAGACCCCCAAACAATTCCGGTCTCCAACGCTCCCATAATCGCCTCATACCCCCTTCCACAATTATGCATTATGCACTTCACCATGACTTCATGGGGGTTTCTTGGGTCCCTGCGTTAGAAGATTCTCCTTCCGTCTCTTGGGTTGCTGCGACCTGAACTTCCGGTTCCTTAACATTTCGCTCATCATCCTGAGCCTTCTTTTCCGCATCTGCAGTCGATGGTCCCCCATCCTCTGTACGATCCGGTTCCTTTTGTTGATCGGTTGTGATATTTCGATGTTCCCCCTCTCTCTCCTTCCAGGTACATCTTTCCTCTCTCGCGACTTTAATAGCCTCCTGCTTCTTAACACAACAGTTGGCCTTCGCGATATGATTTCCCTTGCAGTTGACACACTTGTCGACATTATGGGCGCAGTTCTGTCCTGCATTAGCTTCGCAACCTACCACGTTGCACTTATGATCCTTCGTTAGATGTCTCCCCGCGCACAACATGCACGCCAGCATCTTCAAAGATCCACATTTCGCATCAGCATGTCCCCATCTGCTGCACACACCGCAAAAAGAATCTGGCCCGGCATTCACGAACTTCTCCACATCATACTTCACTCCTGCCGCTCTCAGACCTCCCTTCAAAACTTCTTCTGCCATTTTACTACCCTTGACAGCAAACACGACCGTAGATGCTTTCTTTCCTTCCGCCTTCTTCTTCTGCACATCTTTCGGTCCTCCAATCCAACTGATAGCGAGGGGCAACACCACCCCCTCGTTCTCAGCCTGCAATTCCTGCCTCCATTTTTCAAGTCCGCCTCCCGTCTTCTTTCCCAAATACCTATCAAAATTGACGCCATGCATTTTCACTTTCTCCCAAAGTTCGTTCGATTCGATGTCCACAATTCCTGCGTCCACCTTTCTCACTGCTTTTATCACTATTTCCCTGTACCGAATCAACATTTCGGCCGTTGCTGCAGGGGTCGTGATCGTAGACAAGCATCCTCGGGTGTTCTTCGTAACTCCCTGAATGCGAACAAAATGTGGGACCTTTGACTCAAAAAGTGCTCTATTCACTTCCGACGAAATGTCCAAATCCTTCTTCTGAGCAAGGGGGAGGCCATTATCCCTCTTAAAGGTAACCCTCCTCTTCTCCATCGAATTTTGTCCTGGGGGGACCGGCTTCATTTCTTCTTTCTTTTGCTGTCTCTTCACTTCAGTGAAGCCATCCCCCTTCTTCTTCTGCTGCTGTCCCGACTGTTGTTGTTGTTGTCGCTGTTCGGGTTGCTTTTTCGGTGGTGGAGGCTCAGCCGCCCTCTGCGCCCACGTTCCCTTCTTCTTTTCTTCCGGATTCTTAACATCCGGATTCTTAACTTCTGGCTTCTGAACCTCTGGCCCCTTTTTTCCTGCCTTTGGTCCCTTTGATACCGCCTTTATCTCCGGTTTTTCTACCTCTTTCTTTTTCTCTTGTGGCACCGCTGGCGCCACCGATCTTTTCTTCAGGATTTTAACCTGCCCCACCTCCAAGCGCGGAAACTCCTGTCTAACTCCTCCGGGTGGTATAACCGGTGCGTGCTTGGATTGCTCCAACCGCTGCTCATCCACCTCCATCGCAGCCCTGATTACTCTTTCCACTTTCTCATTTTCCTCCATGGAACAAGTCGCTCCTAGCTCAAATTCAACATCACTCATCTCTTCCTCCTCAGGGGTGGCTTCTACTTGTTTCCCCCTTCGGATTTCATCTTTCTTCCGGCTTTCTTCCGCCATATCCTCAAACCTCTTAACCACCCTATCGGTCAATTGGTCCACCATCTTTTCCATGCAAGCACTCATTGCATTCTCAATCGTCTTAGCCATATTAACCGGAGCTAACTTGGCCACCTTTTTCTCAATCTTCTCCAACCTCTGGTCGAGTTTTTCCGCCCTCTCACCATCATACTCTCTACTCAACTCAACCTCAGCCAAAAATTGTTCCGATGTCCTACGGTTGGCGGTAACCCCCACGTCCGTATGATTCTGTCTTGCCGCCATAAACTTTGCCTGTTTCAGGCGCCACTCATCATATCGCTCATCGTGCAACTGATTCGTAGCCATATAATCCCTTATCCCATTAGTGTTCCGAAGATACTCACCAGTAAAGGCCTCCAGATTAACTGGTCCATTTTCATTCATCAGCGACTCTGCAGGCTTGGCCCAATCGACCTCCAACTTTCTCCTGCTTGGCGTCTGCGGCATATTCGGGATTGGTCGATCGGGCATTGCTGGCCTCTTGACTCCCTTCCCCTTATTGCGCTTTTTTCCCTTCTTCGTTGGCGTCATGTAGACCTCTTCATCCCTCCACTCCACCTCTGTCATCATATCATCTTCGTTATCGCTACTATCGCTGATTTCGAATTTTCTCGGAATGGGTGTGTCGACTTTCCGGGTCTCTTCCATTCCCCCCTCCTCTTCTGCGTTTTTGCTGGTATTTTCCTCCGACTGAATATACCTAAGCGCGATAATTCCAGCACTCGCCCTAGGAGTCGAAAAAGGATCCTGGGGTAAAGCGCTCGGAGGTAGTCCCAAAAGGCTTCACTCATATTTCGTAGATGGCAAAGGGGTCGCGGCCCTCTCCCTCGGTGTTTGCGATGGGAAGGAAATTTCACTTCCTCCATAGCTGGCAGTCAGTGGTGGTGACAATGAAGAATCATCGTCGCTCGGAATCGTAACAACTGCGTGTTTGCGACTGTTCCCATATTCATCAATAACCGAATTTTCTCTCCAAATCGGTTTGATAACTTGGCTCGGATGTCCCTCTGCCCTCACTTCGGCATTCTGAATCCTAACTCCTTGGTTGAACTGTTCTCTGGTCAAGGTAACCGCGGCCGGTTGAACCCCCAGATAATAACCCAACTCCTCCTGAGCGATCTCAGAAGTTGTAGCTGTTCCGTCCGGGTCCGTACGAAGCGGTCCCTCGCGATCTTCAATCAAGTCACCGATGTGACTGCTAGAAACGGCCGAAGCCTCGGATTCAGTTGACATCCTTTTTTCGTAAGTCTTTTGGGCTATCTTAAGCTGATCCTTAACAGTAGTCTTGGTCTTTTTGGCTCGGAAGAGACTCATTTTGGCTCCTAAATAACTGAATTCGAAGAAAACAGCCGAAAACCGAAGCAAAAGTTTTCTGACGATAATAGAATTGATTGGACGAAAAGGGTCTTGGCAAAACTAAAAGATGGTGTGGTGTATTGTCGGAGGTGTCAATTTTGTCAGCATTTGTTTCCAGCTGAACGACTATCGGAACTGTCAATTCGAATGTGCCGTACTTCCTATCTCGTTCACGGAAGTAGTCAGTTGCATTCTCCCATCCCGGTTGAGTAAATTAGTCGAGCTTCGTTAGCTTCTGCTGAAACCTCTCCATGCACTGCTGTTCCGTTTTGGCGATTGTGCCCATCACGCAGCCAGGTTCGTCATCTTTGCTGAGCTTGCCCTGCTCGGTCTCTTCATCATCCTCGTCTTCAGCGTCCTCCACATCGTCGGAACTGGCAAGATCACTCAGACTGTCTCCGATAGCAACCTGCATCTCCTCAAACGTCTTTTCGGGATCTCTGGACGTCAATCCCGCGATTTAAGCATGCGTCATCTCATCCTGCTCATGCTGAACCAGGGCCTCTGCATCTTCAACTCGCATTCTTGCCCCAGCAGTTTGTCTCTCAACATAATCCTCAATCGATTTCTCCTTCTCTTCACTACACAGGAAGTGCGTTTCTCATCATTTCTCCGCCGCAAGCATCATTTTGGATTTCTCGCTGCGCAATGCCCCACAGGCTCGGACTCACTCTGCCTCCTAGTCACTCTTACCTTCGTTCGCTTAATGACATCGTTGAGATGACCGCTGGGTCGATTTGCCATATCTGCCCACCGGAAGTGGGGAAATGATGTTTTTCAGAGTATTGACCATTTTAGTTTGTGTGGACTATGTTGTTGGGCGAGATGTTCGATGTTGCAAGTTATGGACAATATGGAGGCAAGCTGCATCTTTTATGTCAAGGTTGGTATATTTACTCCTCTTGAACAAAGCAACATGTCCCTCTTGACTGTCAATAAATCAAGAATAGTGACACTAACTGTACAATATGACATGATTGTTAGTGGCATTTTAATATATTATTCCGAAGATTATTTGAGACAAACATCAGCTGACATCCTTTCCCTCACACTACATCCTATTAATATCTAGCAATTGGGCGATTTCGGCGGTCTTACACTGCAATCTATCCCAGTTAACCAATAAACAACATCAGGCCGACGCTTTGCAAATTGCGGGGCGGTGGGAAACCCAGGTAACGTGCAGCCATACTCAGTAGGATTCATCTTGAGCATAACAATCATGTTGGATGCTACTTATTCTATTCTGACATGAAGCTAACTATATAGTCCTCAGGGCTTCCCACTTCCTCTCGTTATCATCTACCTCTCCTATTCCACACCAGCCCATTATGGATACACAACTGCCTGTGCCAGGTGAGAGCGGATTGAATACCGGCAGATTGGCAGGTGTTATATCAAATATGGAACATTTTGGCCCACAACAAGAGTGCAGACACAAGTTAGTTCACCGCGACGCTGCCAATGCAGCCACCAAACATATGACCCAGGATGCACATTTAAAACTCGTCTGCATGACTGGAAGCAGCAAGCAGTGGGATGTGTGTATATCCATATCGAAGCAATTGGCGGTCAATTAAATGTATAACGTCCAGCTGGGGTAAATACAGAGCTACACAACGAATTCATCGCCGCCCGTAAACGGACACTTTCATGGTCGACAAAGGCATTTGTCCGCACAGTCCGCGAAATCAAACATCATGATGATGTCAGCTCTGGGATTTCCGCAGATGAATTTCCTGATGACCATCCCCAAGAATGGACGAAGCAGGGTTTAATCACCATATTGGAGGCTACGGAAGCATATATGATAGAGGTAACAGCCAAATTTCATTGCTAGAAGCAGCAACTAATGTCTTGTAGGTTTGCAACATGTCTGCAACTATGGCAAGGCAAGGGGGTCGGGTACAGCTGGAACAGTCCGACATGTGCCTGGCATTGAATATGGCCAAAATGGCCAAAGAAAGCTTTTCGCGCCCCGCAATAGTGGAAACAAAATATCACATTAAGCAACCACGCCCCGAGGTCCGAGAAGAGAAGAAGCGGGATGATGAGTTTCCTGGGCATAAAAGGGTGAAGGCTGCGATACAAAGACACCGGGCAATGCTTCATCAAATCAAAACATCCGGCTGCCATCCGTGCCAAAATGGCACAGGAATGAATCCGCAGAGACGCTGCAGACGGAAAGGAACAGGTGCACATTCACCTGACCGACGCAGACAACGAACTCCAGTGCCGACTCCACCTCAGCCAGGCATGCCACCCGCCTCAACTGGTAACACTTCCGGAGCTCAACTATCCTAAATCCTCAATTTGCCGGCCGGATACATGTATTCACATACAGCTCTTCCCTGTGCGGAATGTTGTGATGATTATGAAGATCCGCAGCACGATACCGATTTTGATCCAGATATGCTGACTGATAAACGAACATACACTGGTTAGTACCCTATCTGTTGTGTGGTAATGCAGCCAACATTCATTTTGAAGACCATAGCAGCGGATTGAGCAATCTTGCAACTGATGACGAGCATTGACTGAAAGACAAAGGATTTTGCAGAGTATTATTATATATATCTATGTATTATTACAGAACAATGTAGTGATTAAGAAGAAAGTAAATGAAAACGCCAGAAAGGCAGTCAAAACAATGTGAATGATGGACTGTGCCAAATTAAATGATTGCATATTGTGGATACAGTCAAGGCAAAATGAGCGTCAACACAGCATCAATGATTTTGGGTCATGCGTCCTGGGAAATCACACCTCCGATCGGTTGTACTTAGTCATACACAGATTTTTGGCTGCCTTTCTCGGCAAAACTGACTACAATACCCTCCCTGCCCCATCATGAAAATAAGCGTCAACAGAGCGTCAACAATTTTTGGTCATGCATTCTGGGAAATCACACCTCCGATAGGTTGTACTCAGTCAGATAGGAATTTTTGGCTTCCTTTATAGGCAAGACAGATTACAATACCCTCACTGCCCCATCATGAAAATGTGCGTCAATGGTGAGTCAAAGATTTTTGGTCATGCGCTCTGGGAAATCACACCTCCAATAAGTTGTAGTCAGTTATAAAGGAATTTTTGGCTGCCTTTATAGGCAAAACAGAGTGCAATACCCTCCCTGCCCCATCAAGAAAATGAGCGTTGTGGCGGAAATCCCGGACCAGGAGATCGCGCAGGGCAGCTTCCGTAGGAAGCTACGAAAATGGAGGTTTCGTTTCGAGGAGCGTAGGGAGGGAGTAGCCGCAGTGAGATAGTTGATTGGCTAGAACTAAGAAACAAAAGAGAGAAGAAGGAAAGAGATGAGATGATGATTGGTACATGATTGGTGAGGTCTGTCTGAGTCGTGGTCTTGGATGCCGTCCAGCGAAGGTTTTTCAACCTTGTCGATGGCGTGATGCAGAGCCGCGATAACCCTAACCCAGTCACGTACCCACTCCAATGCGTGGCTTTGTAGTGGTGGGAGCCGTTTTCCCACCACAACTCCTCCCCAGCCACCTGGTGCGAAGCACGCGGTTCTCTTCTTCCGCCATCCTCCTCCTTGTCCTTACCGTCATCTCCGTATTCCCAAGATCCCACCCGTTATCCGTAACATGCAGAACTAGCGCAAACCCCAACCGGCAAACGAAACAAGCAAGAAAGGAACGAGAAACGACAAAGAAACGAGAATACAAACGAAAACCCTGCCCAAAAACCCACTCTATCCAACCTTCCACCAAAGTCTCCTCCACTCATATTCCGTCCCGTTTACAGTCGGTGCTGATTCTCCCAAGTCGCCGCCTCCGCGCTCATACCTTCGTCCCGGTTTAACGAGACGGTGCTCACAATCCTCCAGCGGTTTCGTCCCGGTTTCACGAGACGGTGCTCACAATTCTCCTCCGCAGCCGCTATATCGTCCCTGTTTAACGAGACGGTGCTCATGATCCTGTGTCCTCCGAGTCCAAATCCTCGTCCCGGTTTAACGAGACGGTGCTCGCTATCCCGTGTCCTCCGTGCCCATACCTTCGTCCCGGTTTAACGAGACGGTGCTCACGATCTTCCACTGCGGCATCCACCCTGCATCCTCCGCTCCAGCCATCTCGTCCCGGTTTAACGAGACGGTGCTCACTACCAGCCGTATCCTCGGTGCCTGTCAAGCTCGCTTGACCTCTGTATCCTCCGGGTGCGCTTCTCGCAGTCGTATCCTACATGAGCGCTTCCTGTATCCTCCAAATGCACCCTCGTCAAGTGCGCATCGCTCCCATGTCCACCAAGTGTGCTTCTCTCTCCCGAGTCCACTTCTCTCCTCCAAGTCCACTTCTCTCCTGCGCTACTATCCAGTGGTGGTGAAAAAAAATGAAATTTCCCCTCCCTGGCCCTTTGTGTGAAGCACACTCTGCGTTCCCGTCTCTGCTCGCCGTCAGCAAGCGTATGCTCTACCCAGTAGAAGGCATTCAGAGCGTGACTGCTCCCGTATTCGTTCCAGTCGTACGGCGAGCGGTGGGCGGGCTGTGTATTTCGGACGGGGTTGCACGTCGACTTTGACTTGCCGAGATCGTGTGAAATGCTCCATGACCTCCCGCAGCAGCTGTGTCAATTGTTCCGGTGATAGCAGCGGTGTGAAGGTAGGTGTCGGTCGAGCTGGAGATGGGGCTGGTGAGACTGGACGGGCTGGTGGCGATGGCGGGGACGTGAGTGATGACGACGGTGGCAGCGGTGGTGATGGTGATGGCGGTGGCGGTGGTGGTGTCGAAAGAACTGGACGCCCTGCACGTGCATAGTCCCTCATCGTGCGGTCACCGCGGGCAGCCGGTGCCATTGGTATCTCCTGTCCCGCACGCCCAAGCGCAAGTCTATCACAGTTATTGATACTTACAACACCATCCTCCAGGTCGGTGCGCAAATCAACACACGTCCAGAGGTGATGCTGACCGCTGCAGTAATGGCATGGGAGAACATCGCGTTGCTGCGGTGGCTGTACTGCATCTTGATGTGATGGCGGTGGGGCGGGCCTCGGATTGAACGGCGGGGTGGGCTGTGGACGGCGCTGCTGGTCGGGCACTTGACGTGGACGGTGCTGCTGGTCGGACATTTGACGGTTCGGCAGAGAAGCCTCCTGATGGTGCTTGGGCTGCACGAAACGGTGTCGACGGACTGGCGGGCCTCGAGGTGGCTCAACACGGATTATTCCCAGTCGTGCAGTTGGACCAGCACGGATGGTACCTTGTCTAGCCGCGGGAGAAGGAGCCGAAGGGAGTGTAGTAATTTTCACTGTGGTCGAGGGAACCTTAGCTGCCATGGGAATTGTCGTGGTAGTTTCGGCAGCTGCGGGAGCAAAGGGAGCCAGAGAAGCCAGGGGCGCAGGAGAAGTTGTGGCAGAAGCAGGGGATGCAGTGGAAGCCGGAGATGTTGCGAGAGCCGTGGAATAAATCGAATATATGGAAGCTGGAGAAGTTGGTGGTGCGGTTGGCGAAGTCAAAGTCGTCGGAATAGCGGCAGCCGGAGCGAAAAATTCAAACATGGCAACGGCCTCGGCTGCAGAGATCTTTGAGGTTATCCAGTCTGTGAGCTTGCCGTAGTCGAACGTACGCGGATCGAACGGGTTGAGACCGAGCTTCGTAATCGCCTTCCTCCAGAGTCGTTTGGGAAGCGCACACAGCAACATCTCTGTCCTCTCGTACTCGACCATCATGCCGCGCTCGGTGACTACTCCCCTGATGTGATCGTAGGTGCGGAGAAATGACATAAGACTTTCCATATCGTCACGGCCTCCAAACTCTGCACAAAGATTCAACAAATATTGACGTGTGTAGACAAGGGATTCGGGCCGGCTATCGGTATACCGAAACGCATCCAGCATCTCGGTCTTGAGTGCAGCCCAGTCTCGGCGCTCATAACCGCGCATCATCATCACCGTCTCTCTGATCGCTTCCGTGCAGTAGTAGGGAAGCATGACCACGACGTTTCGGCTGGAAGGGACAGTAGCAGTGAAGGCGGCGATGCTCTCATACTTGTGGAGAAATGTCGTCACATCCGAGCCACCAAAGAAAGGCGCCCCTGGACTATGCGGAAGTGGCATCTGATTCCGGTGCTTGCTGGCAGCCGAGATGGCTTCTCCGAGTAGCTGTGAGATCTCCATGCTTCCAAGCCTGCTTGTCATGTACGTTGGCGTAGGATTGTGGTGATGTTGCTCGTAGGGGTGGTTCTTGCGATGCTGATGGTGGCTCCGTAGAAGTCAAATCAACGCGTCTCTGCTTGCGATTCCAGTATCCTCGTCTTCGATTCTCCTGCTTTCTATTCGTCGATCTGTCGTTGCCTAGTGGTCCTCCGTGCTTGATTCGTGTTCAATTATCGCTGCGGTGTAGTCTCTGCTCGCAGCCCAGTTTTCCGTGACGCGTCGTTCCAGTCCCGTCGCGTCTATTCCCTCCACGTCCATGTCGTCATGCTGTCGTCTGTCTCTCGCTGCCAGCTTACTTTCCCGTGCTCTGCTTTCCGAAACGACCTCCGAGTCAGAGCACCATTTGTGGCGGAAATCCCGGACCAGGAGATTGCGCACTGCAGCTTCAGTAGGAAGCTACGAAAATGGAAGTTTCGTTTCGAGGAGCGTAGGGAGGGAGTAGCCGCAGCGAGATAGTTGATTGGCTAGATCTAAGAAACAAAAGATAGAAGAAGGAAAGAGATGAGATGATGATTGGTACGTGATTGGTGAGGTCTGTCTGAGTCGTGGTCTCGGATGCCGTCCAGCGAAGGTTTTTCAACCTTGTCGATGGAGTGATGCAGAGCCGCGATAACCCTAACCCAGTCACGTACCCACTCCAATGCGTGGCTTTGTAGTGGTGGGAGCTGTTTTCCCACCACAGCGTCAAGGGAGCATCAACGATTGTTGGTCAGATATCAAGGGTAATCTGCGGGGTGACAGGTTGCACATTGTCATAAACTGATTATTTGTTGCCTTTATAGGCCAAAGTGAAAGTGAAATGCTGCCTGGCCCATCTTCAAAATGAGCGTCAACGGAGTGTGAACGATTGTTGGCCTTCCATCATGGCTAATCACAGCGCAATGTTGCGGTTATTGTCCATATACATCGTTTTGACTGTTACTATACACTACAAGGCTCAGGAATACTTAGTGGTAGCTCTGTAAATGAAATAAGTTGTTAATGTCCCGGAGGATGTGGCTAGAATATACCGTACATCCCTGCATACACAGGCTGTCATATCCTTCTTTATGGATGCATGTGATCAAGCACCACTTATATTACCGAAGATGCAAGACCAAATATCGTTGACTCTCTGTTGACACTCCTTTTCAGGATGTCGTTGGCGCATGAGTATGCTTGTTTTGCACATCAAGGCGGCTAATATGTCAAAAATGAACCGTGCAGTACCAATGTCATTATTTTACGATTAACAGTAGCAGATCTGAATGCAATCATAAATGTGAAACCCGAAACGCAGAACCGGAGATTGGAATCGACGGGTCTAGCAAATCCCGGCGAAACCCGCTGGTTGACGGGAACGGGTCCAGGTTTGGCCCAACAAGGTTCAGCCTGTTGGGTTTTGCCTGACCATATCCGGCCCGCTGGCGGGATACCCGGACTCGTTGCTAACAATAGTCTAGCATTCCCATCTGCATTTTATGGAGGAGGTCGGGCTTCGGGATGTGGCCCACTATAGAGGAACTATGTCCAAACACGTTGAATCCTCAGTGGACATGCCACGACAAGATTTCGGCTTCGGCTGCCTTCTTGATGCCATCGCTGAGCGTTCTACGTATATTGTGATCCCGCCAGTGGTGTTGCTTGTCCCAAGGGACATTATCTTCAAGTTCGTTCTTTAGACACTTGCACCAAAACCAGACATGCAGCTCGAGATGATGTACGTCAATACACTCAGGGCAATTTGGAAGCCATGCTGCTAAAACAGGTTTGCAATGCCTGAAGTTGCCAACTGCACTGAGAATGTTGAAATACCCGCTCTCCGCATTGGGATTTGATATATAGATGGCATGCTGGAGTACCCCCCGGAGTACTTCGTTCAGCACCTCTCGCTTTGTTTGGCACTACACCTCCAGCCACTTCTGGCGAATATTGCGGTTCTTGTTAGCAAGCCGCAGGAGAGCGATGATTTCGATGGTGTTCATTGAGGGCCTCTGTCGGATCTTCGACACTGATACATTGCCAATTGTCATATATGCAGGCCACTCTGTCTTGTGGCCAGCAGAATTCGACAGATGTGTTCCGTCGGACATGCAGACCAAGGGAACCAGTGTATCCCTCAGTCTGAGCATTGCCTTGACCTCAATTAGCACATTACGATCCTCCAGTATCCCTGCTTGCCTGTTTCTCCCACCACCCGTCCACAGTGTGAATTTCACTGTAGAGGCGTTTCATGTGCGTATCGCTGTTGAAGCAATGCTGACGGGCGTAAAAGAGATGTTCGGTGTAGGCTGGCCGCGACATCAACCATCTCCTGCCTTTTATGATGTCTCCACTCCAGGATTTGATAGGACATTGATGGTTCTCTTTCTATGGCATATCCTCGAGAGTGTGTAGTTCTCACTCCCCAACAGCCTGATCATCTGGTATGCTACCCATGAGCTTCTGGACGCCAACCCTGTTTTTGAAGCTTCGGAAATATGGAGCAGTGTTTTCTTCCTTCAGCGCGTTGTCATAGTACATCTTCATACCCTTCTTCTGGATCCCACACTTGATATAGTTGTACTCCTCATGCGGCACAAACGGGTAGTAGGGTTTGTTTTGTAGATTCTTCTCAAGGCAACTCAGAGCATTGCATTCCCCTGGCTCAGCAATGGAATCACTTAGCAGAGCGCTGGTGCTGGGGAATGTTTCCGTCCGCAGCAGTGGAGGCAGTGGTCGTTGAAACTCCGAGTCTGCGATGTTTTCAACGTGTTCAAGGTAGGGACATGCGTCCAAGTTTTCAACTCAATCTTTTTTCGCTTTAAATTCACGATGCTGAGCTGGTTCACCGTGTTGGGGCACGCTGCAAATAGTCAGATGTTTCTGGTGTGCAACTTGAAGGTGTCCAGGATGGTGTAATTTGATATGTTTAAGTTGCCAGTTGTATGAGGTGAACATCTTTCAGCATGAAAATTCAGGGCAATGGAAAGAAGTATTAGCAACGGTTCCGGACCGTCACTTCAGGTCCGGGTCCGGGTCCAAACCAAACAGTTGCCAAATTGGCGGTGCGAGTTGTCAATAATCCCGAACGGTCAACTCGGGTACAGTTCAACGGTAAACTCCCAACCAGTCTGAATTGGGCGGGTTGTCAGTGGGTCGCCCAGCGGGTCCATCTATAGATTCAAATAAGGCTCTTGTTTTTGGAGTTTGGTAATTGTATCTTATCAAAATGGCACTTTCAACAACCAATAATGTGTTTTTGTATGCTTTGTAGCTTGCAATAAAGATTAATTTGGAATCGGTATTATACCTTTGGTATATTGTATTTTTGCCAATAATGGTGGCCAATAATTCAGTTATGAACGCGAAGATTAGCGTGATGACTTGATTACCAAATATGCAACAACTAAAACTGTTGTCGTTCTGTTGACACTCATTCTCAGGATGCAGCATGGAGCATTTTGCTGCCATTTTTGCGAGTAAAGGCTGCCAATATTTGATAAATCAATGTATGCAACCAATCGGAACATAAATTAGCCAAGATGCAAAGGTAAAAATCCTTGATGCCCTGTTGACGCTCATTCTCAGATTGGGGCGATGACCGTGGTGCTATCTCTTTTGCCAATAAAAGCTGCCAATACATCGATTATGCCTAACAGCGACCAAAGCACTGTTTAATTACAATACTTACATAACTACAAATCGTTGACACTCTGTTGACACTCATTCTCAGAATGGGGCGATGACCGTGTTGCTGTCTGTTTTACCAATAAAAGCTGCCAATCCATTGGTTATGCCTAATGGCGACCAAAGCACTGTTGAATTACCGTACTTACATGACCACAAATCGCTGACGCTCCATTGACGCTCATTTTACTGGATTGTCAATTCTACATCTGCTGCCATCGATATTAGTTTTCATCATGATTCGAACTTATTGGATGTCTTTCTGCCAGATTAAGACTTGGCCCTGAGGCAAAGCCAAGCGCAGTATCATTCCCGCACTGTTTGCTCACACAGGAGTAAAATTTATTTGTCTTGCCAAAAGCTTCATTGCCCCTGCTATACATCTGTTTATCAACTGATATGTACAAGCTTCTACTCACCATTCGCCCATAATATATCTCTAACTAAAACACTCAGTCAAGATACCTAAAGAAGCTAGTGAAACATTAACGCGTTCTGTTCTACTTTTTCTTCACTCCCTTGTTCCTTCGCGTTTCCATTGCATTGACCGTCACCAACACCTTTTTAGCATGTCTCTTTGACTTCCGTATAGGCCGGATCAATCCAGGAACATTTGGTGTGGTGCTCACATCCTGCTGCTCTGGGGATTCCGGATCCTCAATGCCACTGTCTTGTTCCATATCAGATTCAACGTCCGCTGTGCAATCATCTTCACTGTCATTTGGATTATCTAAATCCCCATTCCTGTTAAGCCATTCTTCAGTGTACGGAATGCTTGCAGCTGTGCTATCCTCGTCACTTTTGACCGGATGACTGTTGATTCTCCGGATTCGGCGCACATTCAAGATTTGAGTTCATCCTCCAGGGAGGTCCTTTGCAGACAATGGTGGTGGCAAAGGAGATCTTTCTGACAATTTGAATGCAGCCGCACCATCATGTCAAAAGAGTGACCAGTATGCTTTGACGATCTCTTCGGTGTCCGAAATGTATCCCACGGCGGTCATTTGCTTGTTTTGAGCGCGAGATTCCTTCTGTGTAGGAGGTAGGTTTTGGCTGCCCTGCCACATCTCCAAAAAGTCGTGAACCTTGGCCATTCTGTGCAGTTTCCTTTCCCCTGCGTCTTTCTTCATTTCCGAGTCGTTTTCTGTGTTCGCATTATCCAATTCTGGATCAGTGCCTGCCAAAATCCCGTTATTGGCTCGAGTGAACAGCCTTACAACGACTTTTTCGCAAAGGGTCTCCCCTGTGGTGGTGTCTGCCTCCACCCAATAACATCTCGGCCGAGGGAAAAGCTGGCCTCCACTCCGTCACCATGAGGTATGATTCAGAATGTGTTGCGCGTCACACTGCAGAGATCGGCGTACACTGAGTGCGTTGCCTCCTGTTGACCCCACCAATCGGTTATGTCCGCAATCCAAAATGTACTGCTAAACTCCATTGGGTCAGAGTGGTAATCGTGTAGAATTGGATTGACTTGCCCCCAGTTCTTTGGTGCGTCGGGCGGCGAATTCAGATAGAGCCTGGTGGCGGTCAATGTGCGTGCTGCGCGAGCGCTTCGTCCGGGTGTCGTCTCAGCCACATTGTCAGGCATTAAGTATTCTTCATCATCGCTGGACAAATCATATAGATCGAATGATGATTGACCGCATTGCGAAGCCGTTGCATACGAGATGTGATTGCTGCTCAGTAAGCTTTGGGGTTTATTGATGGGCATGCGTCGATGTTTGGCGCAGTATTCATTCTCCACATACATCAGGAAGGCCTCTTGGTATTGGGTAGTATAGGATGTCTCGTCCTCAGGATTGATATCCGTTCCCTTGTCCCACTTTCTAAACGGTCGCAACTTGTGCAAAGGATCGAGCATATGTGGCGAAATTAGAAGCATGGCCGTTGATGGAGTCACTTTGGTGTAGTATATTGACAGTTTCTGTCAAGCTAACTTCACCACCAAGAACAAGTCTTCTTTCCATTGGGTTTTCTTCTTAGGCAAAGCTCGCATCATGCTACCCATGTAATCAAACATGTCATTGTACACTGTGATAACGTGATGCAATGTGACTGTATGCCCCTTGGACATCCACAGGGTCCAATATCGGAATGGCCTCAATACTTCCATGACGTACTTCACAACCGTCCACTCATCCTGAGTTGAAAACTGTGGCAGGTATTCGGTGTAATTTGGGTTTTGAAGCCACTCACGTGTGAATTCCCGTAATGGATAGGCCTGCTCGAGTAACTCCAGTGTAGAGTTCCAACGTGTCTTTACATCCATAATCAAAAGTATGGCAATGCGGACTTTGGCTTGTTGACAGTCAATAAACCCGTTTCGACGACAAGGTGTCAGCGTAACCAATACAGGAAGCATTCTCTGCTACATGAAGGTCAGCTTCAGGACTTTCAAAATATTATGAAATAAGTACTTTCTCAATTATCTTTGCCAAACCAGGTCTCATGGCCGACACCTTATTGATTCTAGCATTGCCCTCTTTCCGAAGTCTTTGACTCTTCCCAATGTCTATGCTTTCATTCTCTCCAAATTGCTGATCATGCTCATGGGCTTCCCAAGACTTTGTGCGGCCTTTTACACCGCGACTGCTCATGAATGCACCTAAAGCCAGCTGTATGACGTGCACCATACATGGTGTGTGGTTCCTCAATGCAGGCCACTCGATTCCAGAGGCCTCAAGTGTTGATTGCAGCTCGCGTGTCATCAAGTAATTTGCCGGACCATTTGCCGTCGTAGTACCGAGCCAACGGCCGTCGGTGAGCTCAAAACGATCCAGCACATCCTTCAAATGTAC
>Ga0307512_10000818_pt1 | contig 45890 bp, 47 predicted proteins | sample 14_EM_MG_FD_200267 | JGI IMG/M metagenome (GOLD analysis project Ga0307512, IMG submission 200267) | Populus trichocarpa ectomycorrhiza microbial communities from riparian zone in the Pacific Northwest, United States - 14_EM | ecosystem: Host-associated > Plants > Roots > Unclassified | place... | reverse complement strand
AAAATCGGAGACCACCAAAAGATGCGCCGTCTGCAGCTGCATATTTCACGTACCAAACACTAAATTATCGGATGAATATTCGTGGACTTGGTTGAGGGAACCGTTTTGTACAAACCCGGACCGAACCAGCCAGGTCCGGGTTTTGATGGAACCGCTATAATAGAAACGGTCCGAAAACGGAACCGTTGCCAACACTAGGCGCCGTGCGTTTCCATCACAGTATCATCCTCTGGATATCCTGGCGCACCTGAACACAGCCACATTGTCTGAAAACACCAGTAATAGAGTGAATGGAAACCCGGCGTTGCAGTGACTTGAAGTTTGAATCCAATTCTCACATTCATTGCAATTCGCCAGCGCACACTATTTTTCTTCTTGTACCGATGAGACTCATCAAATATCCCAACACTCCATGAACAGTGTGAGAGTTGGCCATTACTTGATGATTTCGCTCTGAATGTTAAGGTATCATACGACACATGGTGGATGTTCCATCAGTTTTCTGGCTCGTCAGGACTGGTGTTCAGATCCTCGAGGGTGAGATTCGCATTTTCCATGTCCAACAAGTTGATGAGTTTGAAATCTGTTGCAAATGTCATCTCATCAATGAGACTCTTGAACGTCTCTGCAACTCCCGGCATTGTCACCACCAGGTTGGTTCAAGGGGGGATGTTAGTGCTGGATCCCCCTGAGGTGGAGTTTTCGGGATCTCCATGAGGCGGCGGGGCACAGAATTGTGTCTCCGCAGTGGATCGCATTCCGGTTCTTCACCGGTTATCCCAGGAAAGTTGTTCTGTACCATATTCACCCACTCGTCATGGGTATTCCCCCACAAAATCGACAGCGGTAACCCCATTACATCTTTCTCAGTCAGCAGTTTGCAAATCATTGCTACTGCCACCACGGTGGAAGTCTTTCCAAGTCCCATTTCATCCGCCACCAGTGCTCCTGGCATATCAGCATCCCAAACCCACCTTGTCACAATGAACCAGATTGCCCAAACCTGGTGCACCAGAAACTTCGTTCCGGCAAGGCCTGGAATTGAATACTTGTGGCCTGGAAGATGGTCATCTATTGATTGACAAGTGAGATGAGCATTCAGCAGCCTGACTGCCTCCTCAAGACACTCATGTTCAAATTCGTTGTTGATTTTGTTCAGAACAGTATTCAATACCGAACTGGTATTTTCTGGATCGAGGTCGTCCTCGCCATCCACTTGCGCCTGAACCTTTGTTGCACCTTGCTCGGTCTTCTTTTCGGCCTCAATGATCGTTTTCTGTTGCTCCGATGTCAGTTGGGCTGATGGGCTCATACTCCGGCACTCCTGAAATTCTCCACGATGTTACGTATATCACAGACAAGCATTTGGACCCAACCAGTATGTGGAATATAATCAATTCTATTCACCCAATCAGAACTTACATTAATACTACTATCAGTCTCTTTCCCACCTGCCTCCGCATCCACCACTCTTTCATTTTCATCGGCTCCCTCCCAGGTCTAAGTATACTGATTAGTAGTGGGGCATAACCAACCTGAGAGAGGCTAGTGGGGATTACCTTCACCAATCTCATTACATGCTCCGAAATATCCTTCCCTATCGCTGCCTTTATTCCTTCCAACAATAGTTTCACATCATGTCGCAGTTTCAACTTGAAGGCATTTGAAAGGGAACTGTTGTATGCAATCTGACAATATAGAGGGTCATTCATCATTTGCCCCGGTGCATAAAATGTCATATACTCTTCCTCCAAATCTTCCAGCGTCAAGTTGCATTTGTATATCGCAGTCAGACGGTATGGTTCTTTTGGGCTACAATTTTGTTCGATGAAATCAATCAGCTCCTCCCAGTGCCTCACATCTGAGTACGAAGCTTGGAGTTGCATGCTGGATGTCTGGTCATTGTTGCCATTCGGCTCTCGACGAATCACAACCATGAAAGTTGTAGTCGGCAACTCTGGGACGGTACCTCTGGCATTGTTGGCCCCACGCTCACCCCAATCCGTCGCCGGTCACCTGTTGCCCCACCTTCCCTTCTTCCCCCCCTCCCAAACCTCGCTTAGAGATTTCTTCAAATACATCTCCACCCACAGTTGCCGAATCCATTCGGCATGATCAAAAATTTCCAAAGGCAGCCAGGTCTTGAGAGTCTCCCAAAAATCTGCCACAGCTGACTCCCAGTGCAGGTGTTCATTTCGCAGCTGTTTCAGACGGTTCTGTCCCCCGCTAATGGACCGATGCTTCTTCTCAAGAAACCCTGCCACCCATACTTTCTTCCACTTGTTGAACCTACTAAAGTTGGGTTGCCCCATCCTTTTGGCAAATTGTTCAAGGAGAATTCCGTTTGCTTGAAGCTGATTGGGGCTTTGCGTACGGCACTGCCCAAGTCCGACATATCGTGGCTCCCATAATCTCCATCGTATCCGTCATAGGAAATATCTGGCAATGAGGGCAAATTGGCAATCCCGGCAACATCTGTCCTCCGCGGTTCTGCAGCAGGCTGAAATCGTTTCGTTGGGAGCCAAATGGGGGGTCTACCCGGTGCACTGGAAAGTTGTCCTGGAGCAGTTGAGGCGGAAGAGGTCGGCCGAATGACTGGATAGTTTCCAGGCGGTGCTGGAGGCACTCGAGGTGTGCCTGGAGATGACGGCCCATGTCCTCTAAATTGCTGAGGAGGGAACATTTGGGGTCCACCATATCCTCCATGGGGAAATTCGTATCCTTGCCACGGTGGCCCATAACTCGGATTTCCTCTGGTTGCACCAGAGCTTGGTTGTGAGCTTGGTGTCATGTTGAATGGAGCGTGGTGGTAGAACTGTGGAGCGCCTGGAAATGATGGCTATAAAGGCGGGTAACTATATGCTGGCGGTGTTGGTGGTGGTGGTGGTGGATGAAATTGATTTGCTGGTTTCCTGAATTTGGTGTCTTTGATCAGTGTATTTTCAGCATTATTATATGATGCTCCCACATTGTCATCTGGGCGGTGGTGTGAGCTAAACAGCCCACCTGTTGGAGCCATAGTGCTTGTCTTTGGCGGAGATCCATTCGTTGACATCGTATGTGAACAAAAGATGGTAGTAATCGAATGATCAATTCAATTGGTGATTTCGAATGAAGCGGAGTAGGTTGACAATATTGAAGATAGCAGAGACCATCGGCGGAATGAAGGCCCCTTATATCCATTTTAGTTGTCACGAACTGTGGTGTTTCACTTCGCCTTTGACCCCATGAAACCCGGCTGAGAAAAAGAAATCATAATCACATACTTCCCCCCCTTCTTTGTTATATGCTCCAATTCGTATAGTAGGATCTTGGATAGAAGCTCACCTTTGTTCAGTTCATGACTGAAAAGGTCATAGAAGGGATACGGCATGATATCTCCAGGAACCCAAGAAGAACTATATCCGGTTGGAAGGTTAGCAGCACTCGGCTTTTTAAACTCAAAATGTGTGTGTACGACCTGCACTTCATTCAATATGAGGCTTTGTTAGTCGACCAGCAACAGTCTTTGCTTCCTTTTGAGCTCCTTGTGTCAACCACTTTGTCTCGTCAGGATCCACCCACCGGTCGAGGATCGTTACTGACGAAGGTGTCCTCCCACCCTATCAGTTCTCATTGATCAATTGAGCGGGCATACAGCCAGGTAGGAAACTTACCTATTCATTGTATTGAGATGATGTTATCCGCTGCTTGAGGCTCGAGCGTAGACATAACCTGCACAATGCCGCGACGACATAGTATACGATAAGGCCGATCGTAGTAGCAGTTGATCAACAATATTAAAAGTTGATTGCAGTGATGACATACGAAGCTTTCATTGTTAACAATTGTCAGTAGATAATGTGCAGCATTATTGTGCGGGATTTGATAGATATTGTCCTAGTGTGTGAAGAAAACTGATCGTAAAGTGACTTTGTTTTACCCCTACACTTCATTAGGTGGGGTGTGATGCAGCTTTGAATGTGATACGCTAACTTGAGTTAGAGTTAGCTCGCTTTCAAACGAATATCTTTGAGGCTCAAATCCCGCTAAAAACCATACCTCCTAAAGCATCATCGAGATTCGTCAGAACACTGAGCATTTACCAAATATGGTCAACACTGGCCGGAAATATGTTAAATGCTGTATCTGCAAAAAGAATTTATGCAATGGGAACCAACTGGAAGCTCACTATCAACAATATCACCCAATATCGATGAATGAAGGGCTATTACCCAACAGGATTCTACCACCTGCAGGCTTCCCTCACCCTGAGCCATCATGGTTTGGCTACAGTAAGTGCAACTGAATGGCCATCGACAAGCTGTTGATTCATGATCTACTCATAGACAACGTACCAGGTGCACGACCACCTGAAGATACTCCCAATGAAGAACCAATAGACCCTCAGCAGCCTGATGTCACCTGTACCCCTGATTCAACAAAGACAAAGGCTCATAGACAGGTAGTTGGTGTGGACAATACGGGTGGGAAAGCGTATGGCAAAGCAACTGGATTGCACAACATGCATTGCAAGTACTCAGAACAATGGAATCCATGGCAGCCATTTCGGTTCGCACACGACTTTCAGCACGCTCAATCGTTTAGCCAGCAAACGAAAACCTGGATAGATCAACATCTCAGGCGAGGACTGGACAACTTCAAAATCGAATCCTTCCAATCTGCAGATGGCATGCGAAAACTCCTCTCTGAAGTAGATTTCGGGCTCGGCGATGATAGTTGGAATGAAGATGACTCACATATCTTTGGAACATTACACTACAGGGATATTTTCCCATGTATCCGGTTCCTCTGGGCACTGCTTCCGTTTCAGGCACACCTCGATATCAACCCGGTGCGCCTCGCTGGCTTTGAGGGCCGTCGAATATACAGCGAGATGAACACAGGCAATTGGTGGTGGGATACAGAAGATCAACTTCCTGCCGGAGTGAGGATTGGGCCTGTTATTTGTGCATCCGACAAGACTCACTTGACAAATTTTTGGGGCAATCAGAGAGCCTAGCCACTCAATCTCACGATAGGTAATATTCGAAAACATATCCACCATACACCTCAAAAGTGCGCCTGGATTCCCGTCGGCTTGATCCAATTTCCCTCGAAAGGTGCCAAAAACATAGACGACGCATGGCATTCCTCGGTTGGAACTGTGCTTTCTCAACTTAGGCATCTTCACATCACTGGCCACAGCTTGAAATGGGATTGTGCTGATATATTCCTGCGACAATGTTACCTGTTGTTGGCTGCCTGGGTTGGAGATTTTCCGGAAGAAGTCACGCTTGCTCAAGTCTCATTTGACTCATGATCGATGTGCAAAATTCCTAAAGGTGTGCCGATGGGGCATTCCACCTTTTGACCACTCAATAACTCAACAGACCGGCATATTTACCCAGAGCTGCTGCAGGACAACGATATTGATGCTGTGCACACTCTAGGTGTCCACCCAATCCGCAACCAGTTCTGGCAATTCCCTCTCTGCAATGTCTATCGGCTGTGACAGCCTGATGAATTGCATCAGCTGCTCCTGGGTTTAGTTAAAGACTTATTGCACTGGCTGTTCAAATACCTGACAGCAAGACAGGTCAAGGATCAATTTGATAATCGATTCACATTGGTGCTACGATATCCCGGCCTCCAGCACTTCTCTAAACCATTCGATTCATTGAAAAGTGGCACCTGGCAATGTAAAGAGATCCGTGCAATGATCAGATCACTGGCTGTGCATTGAGCTCCAATTCTTGTCTGATACGAGGATGACGGGAAAACTGCGGCGGGAACAGCCTCCGATGAAATGGTAATGGGAGCTGTACAGGCATTATGTGAATTCTCTCTACTTGTTAGCCAACAAAATCACTCTGATCTATCCCTCAAAGCACTAGACGATGCACTCAAGCAATTTTGCCAGGAAAAAGGAATTTTTTGAGAACAGAAAATGTCGAAGTCTGCGAACGCCAAAGTAGATGACCTGGTGGCAAAGGAATCGTATCAGTTACGCGAACAAAAGCTCCATAAGATTCGTGCTTCAATGGAAGCCCTTGTGTATGGGGCTGAAAAGGTTTCCTCAACAAACCACAGGCAATTTCAGGTGGGCCTGAAGAGAGCCCGGCAAGCAGCAACCACTTGGTCAGATGCTGATCATCAGAATGCAATCAAGCGATTGAAGCGCAAGATCCATCAAGTGACACCTGCCAAATGCAAGCTGTTCAATAAATTATTCCAATCTCCTGAGCGAAGACAATTGCAGGAAGTCGGGACCAAGGCAACTGGTCCCAGAAGCAAATTCGCCCCAGAACTTGCCGTAATGAAAACTGCCGCCGAAGATTAGGCTTACGGGGCGGCAAACATGACTGTCGACAAGCAACTGCACTTTCAGATCCGCCTATCCGATGCTGAGACAGAAGCCACAACCAGGAGCTTGGCTGATACGGAGTGCGTCACTTGCCAGCTGGAGAGAGAGATTTATGACAGCACCTCGACTGAACAGAAGCGTTTCAAGAAGGAATTCTCCATCCGCATGATCAAGTTTGAAGCTTGCTGGGAGACAATTGGCATTCAGGCGCTCTGGAAAACCATTGAACCGAGCATAATCCATTTCGGATATCCCAAGATGCATGTTGTGAGCCATACATCACAGTCAATTTGCCGAATGGGTTCCGGTGACAATTTCACTACGGATATTTCTGAACGGCCCCATATCGCCAACGTGAAAGAGGCATATTGATCTAGCAACGAAGTCAATGACATTCAACAGATACTTAAGCACAATGACCGGTGTACCGGTGTTGACAATATGGAGGAGACGCTGTCATATCTTGCATTCGAAGGCTGGTACAATGTTGACTCTGCAAAAGGTTTCAACCTACTGTCCGCTACCGATACATGGGGAAGTACATGCAGAGCCCATCTGTTATGTCTCCAAACAATTTAGGACGAGCCCTTTATCCGCCCTGTATCAGAGCAGGTATATCATTTGAGAGAAACGCATGTCCACGGAGTGTCCATAAGTATCAAATTGACTTCACTCAGAGATGCATCAGAAGATTTCGGAAATCCCAACTTTGGACCGCAATTCCGCGCTCAAATTGAAGAGGAGTGGGGACACAAAGGTTGCTGACTCATGCTCGGATATGATCAGAATGTACTCATTGACAGTATATTTATTGAACTCCAGAATGGGCTGTTGTACTACCATCAACCATTTCACAACCCTACATCTGTTGAGCGTCCTGGACTTGATTGCAAGGTAGAATATACGAATGCCAACCAAGGGGTCATGCGTGAAGCTCATAACATCTGGGTCCAGTGTACGCAAAGCGAAGAGAATGACCTCGATAACACGTTCCAAGGACGAATTCCTTCTTTTCCTGTATTACACTTCAGCTGGACTCCACCAAATCAGATCCTCTAATTTCAGGAGGGCCTGCCAGCTGGCAATGCAATATCGACGTTTTCTAAGAGGTGCAAAAACACCCAACAATGGGCATTACGTCCTCAAGCTCAAGAATACGCGGTGGTGATTCCAAAACAGTTCAATGATCTTCATGGTTGGGCTGATTGTGTTGACAGGTTCATCCAGGTGGTCAAACAGACTAATACGATGCATATTGTACCCATTGGAGCAATAGTTGGACCGGCACATTTGGTGCAGGAGAATGCTGCATCGGGCGGCATCGATAGCGTAAGGCTTGTAAATAATCATGTTGATATAGGTACATACTGGACTGTATATTAATTAGATTAGAATGCCGCCGTCAGGTGTGTAGGTGTGAGAGAGTTGATCGAATTGTACTATTCGATATAGAACATTATATATTATCACTCCCGGAGAGTCTGGCTCCAGGTGCACCGGAATGGTCTTGGCAACGAGTGTTGTAGTCCCAGCGGCTCCGAAATTTTACCAACTTAAAGGCATGATTTTATAGCATTCTGAAGATGACTTCATACTCTGTAGAATATTCTTGTATTCTGTTCCGCAACTTGAGGAGCATTGAGGAGCACCTGAAAGCACATCTTGGAGCACCTGAGAAGCACATCGTTTTGCATTCAGCCTGTTCGGGAGCTTCTGGGAGCTTCTGGAAGCATCGGTGTGGGTTTTCAGAATAGCTGAGTCGTTGAGTTATGACTTCCGAACCATTTTACATTTTGCTGATGTAAGGGGGAAATCCTCATGAGAAACTGATACCTAAGAGTATTTCATGGGTAAGTCAGTACACCAATCCTAAGATGGCAAGTATGACTCTCAATCCTGCTTCATAGAACAGCGATACAAGCTATTCTATATCCACTCTGCCATATCATACCCCTATTTTCCCTCCCATATTCTTCTCATTGCCATGCCCATCCTCTCCCTTTGTCATCCACAATTCTACCATCATTGCAGAACACAATCTTCTGTCATCCCTGTCGATGTCTCCATGCCACCACCATGAGGTAACACCTAGTCCTGCATCCACTGAGCACAACATTTGCCTAGGATCAACTATCTCATCGCAAGTGATAGTAATGGGTCCAGCTAACCAGCCAGCGTTCCGGGTTTTGACTGCAAAAACAGGTCGGTGCGGTTTCACACCTAGTGAAACACCCGACCCACTGCCTCTTCGCCGGCAAAACCCAAACCCTTTCCGATCAACCCACGAGTTTTGCCGGGTCTGGCTAGACTCATCATTTCCAATCTCCGGTTCTGCAGTTTGGGTTTCACTATGTATCAATGCATTCAGATATGCTAATGGGAATTGCGAAACATTGACTTTGGTACATCGCTGTCTTTTTTTGATGCATTGGCCACCTTAATGATCAAAACAAACAGAGACACCCTCCTTACCCCATCCAGAAAATGAGCGTCAACTGAGGGTCAACAATTGTTGGTTGTGTATCCTGGGTAATCTGAGGGGCGATAGGATGCAGACAGCCATAAACCAAGTCTTGGCCAGCTTCAAAGTGAAAAAACGAAGCGAAACACTTCCTGCCGCACCTTGACAATGATCGTCAACAGAGTGTCAATGATTGTTGGCCTTCCATCATGGTTAATCACAGTGCGATGTGGCTATTATTGTTCATATACATCATTCTGACTGTTGTTGTATGCTAAAAGGCTCATGAACACTTAGTGGTAGCTTGGTAAACGAGATAAGGTGTTACTGTCCCAGAGGCTGTCGCAGGAATATCCCTTGCTTATCTGTCTATATAGGAAGCCAGCTGAACGTTTATGGATGTGTGTGATTCAGCATCAATCAGATTGCCGAAGATGCAAGCCCACATCTCGCTGATGCTCCGTTGATGCTGATTCTCAAGATGGGGCAGGGAGGGTATCGCTATTTCTTTTCCCAATAACGGAGTCCAATAATTACTTTATGACTGTATGCAACCAATCATCTGTCATATTACCCAGGATGGATGTCCAAAAACCATTGACACTTCGTTGATGTTCATTTGTAGGATGGAGTAGCGAGCTTGTCGCAATAATGTTTGCCTATAACGGTGGCCAATAATGCCTTTATGACTGTATGCAACCTATCGTCTGTCAGATGACCCAGGATGCAAGACCAACACTCCTTGATGCTCATTTTGAGGATCGGGTGGGGAGCATGTCACTACACTATTTCCCTATCAAGGCAGCCAATACTTCGATTATGTGTAACCATGACCATATCAATTCTTGATTACCTGCCTTACAAGACCTAAAATTGTTGACGCTCTGTTGATGCTCATTTTGCCATGCATGTAGCCCACAATGTGCAATCAGTTGATTAGGCATGGTATATCATTCACTTTGGTTTGGCAGCCTGTCTATCGTTTTCATTTACTTTCTCTTTCATCACCACATCGTTCTTTAATAATACATATAAATATATCCTTTGAAATATACTTTACAGTGTCTGCGAACTGTAGATAATGATACAGTCAAAAATACCATTCCTTTCGATCAATGCTCTTCCTCACTTGCAGGTTCGCTCAATAGGCTGCGCTCATCTGTAAAATGAATATTACCTTCATTACCACACAGCAGATAGTATACTAACCAGTGGATGTTCCTTCATCGGCAAGCATATCTGGATTGAAATCTGTATCATGCTGGCTATCTTGAGCATATACATCAAGATTGGAAAATTGAGCGCTGGGAAGAGGAGCGTGTGATTACACACATCTGGGTGGCAAATTGTTGATTTGGGAGCTGTGGGCGCCCTCATTGTCACCAGGTGACGCAGGTGGCATTCTGGGCAGAGGTGGCGTCAGTTCTAGTGTCAGCTGTCTGTGTTGGTCAGGCGTAGGTGCAACTGTTCATTTGGGCCTCCCGCCTGTCAGCATATTCATTGCAGTGCTATTTTGGCAAGGAAGGCATTCGTCCATGTGGTTTTGATGAAGCCTAACCGGGTGCCTTTCCATCGCAGCCTTCATCGAAGTATGCCCAGGAGACTCAACTCCCTGCTTCATCTCTTCTTGGGCTTCGGCACGAGGTTCCTTGATCAGATAATTCGTTTCCTCTATTGTGCCGCGCAAAAACCATCCTGTTGCCATTTTGGCCTTATTCAAGCCCATGCGCATGTCGGACTGTTCCAGCTGTACCCGACCTCCATGCCTCGCCATGGTAGCAGATAGGTTGAAAACCAACCAGAGATTAGTTCCTGCGTCTAACAGTGACATTCAGCTACTACCTCAACCATATACACTTCCGTAGCTTCCTCTAAGGTGATTTAAGCCTGTTTTGTTCGCTCTCAGGGATACATATCACGAAATCCTTCTGCGAAAAACCTTGAGCGGACAACATCCTGATGTTCCATTTCGGGCTCTGTGTGGACAAATGCCTTCGTTCACGATGGAAGTTTCCCATTATGGGCAGCGATAAATTGGTCACTTAGCTCTATACATATATCCACTTTAAGGTAGTCAGTTAGGTGACAGCCGTTTACCACGATATGGATATACTCACATCCAATTGCATGCTGCTTCTTACTCTTCCTGCTTCGGGCGTTGCAGATGATTTTTAATCGTGAATCCTGGGTCATATTTGCGGTGGATGCATTGGCAGCGTCGTGTTGGATCAACCGGTGCCTGCGTTGATACTGTGTGCCATCGAGTGATGCATGGCATGGAGAGCCTGTCGATCGGCTTGATTCGGATCTGCTCACAGCTGGCTGAAGGGTTGGTGTAGCCATGATTTGCAGGTGTGGAATAGGAGAAGAAGATGATAACGAAAAGGAGTGGGAAGTCCTGAAGAATATATAGTCAGCTTCACGTCAGAATGGAATAAGTAACAGCCAACCTGCATGTTCTACTCAGCATGGATCCTGCTGCGTATAGCTGCAAGTTGCAGGTGATTCCCAGTGTACTGGAATTTGCAGTAAGTTGGTCCGATGTTGTTTGTTTGTGTACAGGGGTAACTCGAGGCGTATGACAGCCGAAATATCAAGATTGTCAGATATTAACAGGAAATGCTTCGAGGGAAAGGATGTCTGGTGATGTTTGTCTCAAAAAAACCTGGGGATATTACCTGAAACTGACGCTAACAATCAACTCATGTTGTATGGTATGCATAACTATTCGCATGTTAGTGACAGTCAAAACGCCAATTGTGCGTTATTCAAGATGTTCAGATGTACTAAGCTTGACATAAATGATGCAGCTTGCCTCCGTATCGTCCATATGATCCAACATCCAACATTGCGCCCAACAGCAGAGTCAACACAAACTACAATGGTCATTGCTCCGACAAAGAACTTTTCGCCACTACCAGCAGGCAAATTGAGCCAATTGACAAGGGGTTCCAAAAAATGATGTCATCAAGCGAATGAATGTGAGAGCGGCATGCAGGCAGAACGTGTCCGAGTGCTTGGAGCATTGCACAGCTTGCCATCCAAAAAGCAGCTTGCGGCAGAGAAATGACAAGAAGCGCACTTTTTAAGCAATGCAGAGAATGAGAAAAAGATTGAGGATCTCGTTGAGAGAAAAACCACTGTGGCAAGAATGCGAGTTGAAGATGCAGAGATGGAGATCAAGAAGGAGCAGCAAGATATGAGGAAAATTCAAAACATAGAATTGACAACCAGAGAGCCAGAAAAAACGTGTCAGCAGATGTTGAATGATATTGGAGACAGTCTGAGAAATATTGCAAGTTCAGATGATGATGAGGATGCGGAAGACGTGAATGATGAAGATACTGAGGTGGGCAAGCAGAGCGAAGATGACAAACCCGGCTGGGAGATGCGGACAATCTCCAAAATGGTACAGCACTGGATTGGGATGCTTCTGCAGAAACAGATGATGCTTGACAAATTGACACAACTGAGATAGGGGAACCCAGCCGACTACATGTGTGAAAGAGATACGATGTACCGTACAACTGAAGTGAGGTTTCCGGCAGTCGTTAAACTGGGAACAGACGATGCAGCCCCACCTGCACCCACAACATGGGGCAAGCTCATGGAGACTCTTGATATTGTCCCCGGAATATCGCTACAGCCACAAGGGACTTCTCCACATGGAAGTAGTCATATCAGCCTAGGGATATGGACACCACTGTCCAACAAAGGCATAGTGTATCTTCCACCCGATGCGGAGTCCGATTCATCACCTATTCAAAAAGCAGAGCATGTTGAACCCATACGCTTTTACCCCTGGATCTCACCTCCCCAGATACTCACCCTATTAAAATCGGATTCAGAAGAAGTAATGGTAATGTCTCCTGCATTGCCAGAGGAATAGACACGTAAATTGAACATTTTGACGTCATAACACACTGAAACGCAATTCACGTACCAATTTTGTTACCTGTGCACTTTTTCTTGATTTCAGTGACCAAATTGTTAGACGTGATAATGCATACCTGCATGTGTGATAGTCATTCGCACCGTGCGACAGGTTTAGATTCCCAATCAGGCTCTAAGACAATCAAGAAACTCAATATCATTTTGCCTGGTACTGTCAATTGAGAAAGCAATATCTAAATTGATGACAAATTTAACAACAAAATTTGACCAAGTGAGGTCATACAGGTCATTGCAGGAGCGGTCAGTCCTGAATAGCAATCTGTCTGAATGATGACCATCATGCAGCATTCATCCATGAATCCAACTGCATAACTATCTGCACAGACCTGGTGCACATGGCCGAGATATTTAAAATTGGTTATGGTACATCATGGAAATTGAAATGGAGGAGCTGGATGAGGACAAGTGAGAAGTCAGGCTACATTGATCGAGAACTGGTGGAATTATCCACATGCCGTAAATTGCCGGCCGAAAGTGGAAGAATGTCATAGGGCCACGCCATCCATCACTCAGATAAGGTGGAAAGTGGTTGATCCAAATTTGAGAGGACACAAAGTGGGTGGATGCAAACTATTATACAGAGAAACGCTATGGTGGCAGTCGATTATGACTATATGGTTCGTCCCATATGATTATTCATAGGACAATGACAGTTTCGACGTCTCTAATGTGACCGTCAATGGAGTATCAACCATTTCTAGTATTACACTTTTGGCTATGAAAGGGCTTCATTGGCACATTCTTCCAAATGAAATGTATTGGTCGGCATTATACCAGAAAAGGCAAGTGACACGCTTGTTGCTCCATCACAACAATGAGTGTCAACGGAGCATTGACTGTTTTTGGACTTACATCATGGATAATGCAAGGCCTGAGAAACCACATTTACCTATAATCGAACTCTCGGCCCCATTTCCAGGCGAAAATGCTCCTGACAACATCTCCACTATGTTCGAAAATTGAGCGTCAACGGAGTGTCAATGATTTTTGGTCTTGCAACCTGCATAATCCAAAGGCTGTGCAGCTGCATTCATTCATAATCGAAGTATTGGCAGCTTGTATGGGCAACAATGCTAGTAACAATACCGCTACCTTCTCGTAGAGATAAGCTTCACTGGTGTGGCAACAGATTTCGTGGGGATCAGTATGGTTCACACCAACGAACAGCTTTGCGTCGTATGGAACTCAAATTTTTAATCGTCAGTCTGTTCAACATGTCCTTGAATACAACATGACAATTTTGCATGCAATGTCTCACAGATCTTACTTTTGTCTGGCGTGTAGCTCTAGAGTCAATATTTAAGAACCAGCATTCTACTTTACCATAACATAACATTTGACAGTCTCTCAACTTGAATAAAGCAGCTTTCAAATTCCTACCACAATGTCGGATTCCCAATTTATAAATACCTCATTTCAATTGGTTATGATATCATCCAAAAATGAACTTTTAATTATTCGTGATTTGAGTGATGTTACTTTACCTATCATATTTGATGCCGGTTGGGCTTCCATGAATGTGGGCTCGAAGCATCCTATTGCTTGGAATAATTCTGGACACATGGCTTCATGGCGATTCTATCTGCATTGCAGAATTGAGCAGATCGGCAGCCCTGTCATCATATGAATCATGTGTCATCAAGTTCTTTGCCATCCATCAGAACATGGGATCAGCTCAATGGAGAAACACTTACTGGCAAAAGCGCACCTTGCAAAGTTAAACAAATTAACAGAGTCAGAAGTTTCTGAATTGACAAAGATAACTGTTGTTGAAACAGCTTTGGCCATACTGCTGAGACAAGGCAGTTGATGAATCACAATAGTAAATCCGCAGAGGAAATTTATATTCGATAGTTAGATTTTACCTATTTTGATACAATTGACAGACAGCACCCTCAAAACAGAGAGTAAAGGACTGTGTAACATCCGAATTCAACCAAGACACCTAGAATCGCTCCCTGATGTTAGGTTTTGTTTCGGATATTACTCCTTGCACTGCTATATAAAACCTGGAGCTGTGGCTGCCATATAATGCATTACGCAGCGAGCTCATGCTACCGTCAGCCAGCAGCCTTAGCAACATTTCCCGGAGTGATTATTCACTTACTGTGTATCCAATTATAAAGCAATTGCCGTCAAGAAATAAAGTTAGCTTAGCTTTGGACCGGTAGCTATGGACCAACTAATTAGGCATACCATTGGTCATAGCTGACTATATGGATCAAAATAGGGCGTTGCGAGAAGGACAACTCGCTTTCGATGAGGTTGATAGCCTGCGATTTTTCTATTTCAAAAGCGAAGCAAGGATAGTATATCCGGGGTCAACATACTGGAGCAAGGCTAGCCATATATTTTGAGGAAGGACTTCATTCTTTTGAGCATACTGATGGCCGCTTACTTGAGATTACAACTGACAATGCCTCCCCAAATCACTTGATGACTCGGGAACTACAATCAACCCTTGAAGCCTCCGGAATCGAGTGGCCTGCAATCAGGAACCGCATACCATGTATGGCGCACATCATTCGGCTTCCATTGGGTTCATTCATGTTCAATCCCGGTGTAACAGGCTGCACCAAATCTTGGGAAGCCCATGACCAGCAGAAGCAATTTGGAGAGGAAGAAAGCACAGCCATTGGGAAGAGTCAAAGACTGCGAAAAGAGGGCGATGCTAGAATCAATAAGGTGTCGGCTATGAGACCAGCTTTGGCAAAGATAATTGAGACAGTACATATTTCAAGCCATTTTGAAAGACCTGAAACTGACCTTCGTATAGCAGAGAATACGTGCTGTATTGATTATGCTAACACCTGGTCATCAACACGAGTTCATTGAATATCAAAAAGCGAAAGTACAAATCGCATTAATACCTATCATCGATGTGAAAACACAGTGGAATTCGATACGGGAGTTGCTTAAGCGAGCTTACTGATTCAAACAATTCACCCGGAAGTGGCTCAAAGTTCCAAAATACAATGATTGCCGGCCACAATTCACACCCCAGGATGAATGGATCATCATCAAGTACGTCTTGCATGGTATTAGACCATTCCGATACTGGACCCTGTGCATGCCGAAAGCGCATACCGTTACTCTTCATCACAGCATCACTGTCTACAGTGACATGTACGGCCATATGGATGGCGTTATGCGAGCATTAGCTAACAAGCAGGCTCTGTGGAAGAAAGACTTATACTTCACAGTGGAGTTTGGGCGACGGAAGCTGTCATCATATTATACTGAAGTACCTCCAACAACCGGTATGCTTCCCATTTCAGCACATATCCTCAATTGATTCCGGAACTTGCGATCATTTTGGAAGTGGGACAAGGGAATGGATATTTATTTTGATGCTAAGACTTGTTATACTACTCAATACCAAGAGGCGTTTTTGAACAATGTGGAGAACGAATAGTGTGCCAAACATCAACGAATGTCCGTCATTAATCCCGAAACTGTTCTGGGCTGCACAATCTTCCCCTCTGCAATGGCTTCTGGATTTGGTCAATCATCTTCTCATCCATATGATTTGTCCAGTGATGATGAAGAATACTTAGGACCTCAAAGTGTGGCTGAAATGACACCTGGATGAAGCAATCGCGTAGAACGCTTATAGACAGCCATACGACTCCATTTGAATTCACCGCCTGAAGCTCACAAGAACTGGTGGCAAGTTAATCCAAATCTGAATGATTACCACTTCGACCCCATGAAGATTAGCAGTACATTTTGGTTACAGGATATCTCCAACTGGGGGTGTAAAGATGAGCAAATGCACTCAAAGTATGCTGATCTCTCGAATGTGGCACGCGACATGTTCTCCATCGTACCACATGGTGTCGGAGTGGAGGTCAGTTGTTCCCTTCCACGAGACTTCATCAGCTGGAGGCAGTCTGAAACCACTCGTGAACGGTTCGGTAAGATGTTGTAGTTAGGAAGCGCGCTGGAGCCAATAACGGAATATTGGCCAGCGATGACACTATATTAGATTCCACACAGACTGAAAACTATTTGGAATTGAAGAGTGAGGCGAGGGAGAGAAAATTGCACAGAATGACCGAGGTCCATGACTTTTTGGAGATGAGGCAGGGCAGCCAAAACCTACGTGCTACACAGAAGGAATCTCATGCCCAAAACAAGCAAATGACTGCTGTTGGATACATTTCAGATACTGAAGACATCATCAACGCATCCTGGTCAAACTTTCAACATGATGGTGCGGCTGGATATGAATTGTCAGAAAGATTGCCGTTACAACCAGCTTTGTCTGCGAAGAACCTCCCTGGAGGACGAACTCAAGTATTCATTGTCCACCTAATCAAAAGTATTGCCCCTCATCCAGCCGAAAGTGATGAGGACAGTGCACCTAGATGCATTTCTGACACCGAAAATTGGCTTCCCTGGAATGGTGACGTGGATAGTCAAAACCGTGAGCAATGGCAACTGGAAGGCAGACGAGAATGTAATCTGGAGCGTGTCAAAGACATCGAGGCTCTGGAAAGCCCAGTGCACCGGGATGTGCATCCCGCACCAAATGTTCCCAGATTGATTAGGCCAATACGGTGGTCAATGAAACCGGCTGAAATGGGGTTGATAACAGTCACTACAACGGAAAGGAGGAATGAAATAATCAAGAATATGCAGGACAGAATGGGTCAATATGTTATCACCCGGTTCTATATGTTGCTTGACTGAGAATTTCACTTAGAAAGATATTTAAGGAGAATATTGAGCAGTCACATGTGAATATTTGTTCATACACAGAAGTATGGTGGGTGAATTGAATCATTCAGCAAGATGTTTCAATTTGGTAGAATGTGGGTAACCCTTGCAACAAGATTACTGGGCTCGACTTTGCCAATGGGCTGAGTCTCAAGCTGGCTGAAAGGCAACCAATAAGTCTAAATGATTATTGATACAATTATTGATGGCTGCAGATAGTGACTACAAAATACATTTTAATGAGTGTCAACCGAGCATCAACAATTTTTTTCTTGTGAGCAAGCTAATTGTAAAGTGAAATGGTCGCTGTTCAGCATAACCGATGTATCAGCAGCCTTTACAGGTAACGCAGCAAGCGACGCGGTCACTCTCCATTCTGAGAATGCATGTCAACTGACTGTCAACGATTCTTGGCTTTGCATCTTGGGGTATCTAGGTGTCGATTTGTGGTAATGATTTATATACAATGTATTTGCGGCCATTTCAGGCAAAACCAAGCATTATATCTTCGTTACTCCATCATCAAAAGATGCCTCAATGGAGCATCAACGATTTGTAGTCTTGTAATTCGGGTAATTACCAAGTGACATGGTTGTAGTTAGGCATAATGATTGTAGTGGCAGTGTTTATAGGCAAATGAGTAAGCGACAAAGTCATTGCCCCTTTCTGAAAATGAGGGTCAATGGAGCATCAATGATTTTTGGCTTTGGAGCCTGGGTTTTCTAAGTGGTTATCGGTTGCAGACATCTATAAATGAGGTATCAGCCGCCTTGAGTGGCAAAAACAACAGTGGCATACTCCCTGCCCGATCCTGAAAATGAGCCTCAATGGAGCCTCAACAATTTTTGGTTTTGCATTATTGGTAACCTCAGTATTGCTATGTAACAATAATGCATAAACAACGTAGTGGCGGCCTTTTCAGCCAAAACAGTGCACAATATCTCCGTTACGCCATCTTGAAAATGCGCGTCAACAGACGGCCAACATTTTTTGGTCTTGTATATTTCATAATCAAGGCATCACACGGAAATTCGAGTGCATAACAGGACTGTTGACCGCCTTTGTAGTCCTACATACAGCTCACAAATGGAAAACATTGATTACAAAATAATCGATATTGCAATCTGCAGATCATTCAAAAAGTGATCATTGGATGTTGAATAAGCAATTTTGATCGAATACAATTATCAAACAGCAAGAGCCAGAGCATTATACGAATCTACCAACGTACCTACTGGACAACCTGCTTGCAATCCACCCAATTCAGAGTGGATGGGAGATATCCTTCAAACCGTACCCAAAATGACAGTTGGGGTGACTGGACAACCCAGACCACTGATTTGGGAACAGTGACTGGACAACCCGGACTCACACCTGAAGCGATGGTCCGGAACCATTGCCAACACTACTCATAGCCATCCTCTCTTCATTCTCATGATTACATGTATGAGGATTGCTCTGGTCATGTAAAGTTGTGGCTCTGCCGGATCCTCATGCAGCAGTTAGTTCTGGCGAGATATCTCCTCAATTATCAATAACATTCACTTCCATATGTTCAGAGAGGGTATTTGCCCACATCACACAGTTGACCCCTGAATGTGGCTTCAGCTTGTGTTGTGCATCCCTACAGATTGCCTGCTGCCAGCAAGCTCCCCAGGAAAATCAAAAAGTCAAGTCAAATCATCGCATTTCAACAGTTCCACATTAACTAACCAATGAATAGAGTCATAGCACCAATCGTGCCTTCTGCCCTATCTACCCGAGTCCGGATAAACCTCAGCACTACATTGACCGAGAACTACAATGGCGGTTACCACTGCATTACAGTTGCCGACCCCTGACTAGTGTTAGCAACGGGTCCGGGTAACCTGACAGCAGTCTGGCTTTACCCTGCAACAACAGGTCGGTTCGGTTCCAGACTAGTTCATAAACCCAATCCGCTGCCACTTGGCGGGCCAAACGCGGACCCGTACCCGTCAACCATCGGTTGTAGCTTGGTTTGGCTAGACTCATCGGTTGCAATCTCCAGTTCTGCGTTTTGGGTTTCACTGTTAATCATCGCATTCAGATATGGTACTGTTAATTGCAAAATATTGACCTTGGGACATCGCTGTGCATTTTGGATGTATTGGCCGCCTTCATGACCAAAATGAACAGAGACATGCACCCTACCACATCCTGAAAATAAGTGTCAATGGAGTGTCAACTATTGTTGGTCGTGTATTTGGGTAATCTGGGGGGCAATAGGTTGTACAACATCATGCACGAAGTATTGGCCGCCTTTATAGTAAAACGAGAAGGCGAAATGCTCCATACCACATCTTGAAAATGCCTGTCACCAGAGCGTCAGTGATTTTTGGTTGTGCAGCTTCCGTAATATAAGTGGCACCTGATTGCAAGCATCCATAAACAAGGATATGGCAGCCATTATAGCCAATGATGTACAGGATATTCACACCAGATCCCCCGGGACAGTAACAACTTATTTCGTTTACAGAGCCACCACTAAGTGTTCTTGAGTGTTTTGACATACAAAAACTGTCAAAACGATGTATATAGACAATAACAGCCACATTGAGCTGTGATTAACTGTGATGTAAGGGCAACAATTGTTAACGCACGGTTGATGCTCATTTCAAAGATGGGGCAAGGAGCATCTCACTATCTCTGTTTCCTATAAAGGCAGGCAATAATTGGTGTATGACTCTCTACACCCTGTTGCCCCCCAGATTACCCAAGATACATGATCAACAATTGTTGACGCTCTGTTGATGCTCATTTTCCAGATGGGGCAGGGAGGGTAACGCAGTCTGTTTTGCCTATAAAGGGAACCAGAAATTCGCTTATGACTGTCTGGAACCTATTGGCAGTCTGATTACCCAGGACGCAAGACCAAGAATCGATGATGCTCCGTTGGCGATCATTTTACTTTATTGTATAGTCAATATCTGTTGCCGGCGGTAAATAAATAAATATACGTTTCGACTTATTGGTTACCTATATGTCTGATCGAAACTCAACCCATTGGTAAAGCGGAGCCCTGTATTACTGTTGAACAGCCATCTCTCATTCTATCAAAATTGATATATCTCTCTGAATATTACATTTCGCCTGCTATAGTTTTTTTCATCAACAATTATCATCACGCGACTGCTCACTATTCTCCCATAATATTTCTCTAAGTGAAACTCTCGGTCAAGCATCATATAGATCCTGGTGGCAATATATTGACCCAATCAGTCCTACATTTTCTTGTTTCCCTTATTTCTCCATGTTCCCATTGCCCTGACAGTCATCAACCCCTTTTCAGCCTTCTTCATTGACCTCTGTGTGGGCTGAATCAATCCAGGAACATTTGGTGCGGCACTGACAACCCAGTGCTATGCACTTTCCGAAGCCTTGATGCGATTGGCTGGCTCTAGATCGGGTTCATCGTCTGCCGTCCAGTCATCTACACGGTGGTTTGGATTGTCCAAACCACTATTCCAGTTAAGCAAATTTTTGGAGTCGGAAATGGTTTGAGGTGCACTGTTCTGATCACTTTCATCTGGATGATGATTGATTCTTTTGATTCAGTGCACCTTTGATACTTGAGTTCATCCTCCAGGGTGGTCCTTTGTGGACAAAGCTGGTCAGAATGGTGATCTTTCTGACAATTTAAATGCAGCCGCACCATCATGTTGAAAGTTTGACCAGGAGGCTTTGATGATCCCTTCGGTATCTGAAATGTATCCTCTGGCAGTCATTTGTGTATTTTGAGCACGCGATTCCTTCTGTGTAGCACATAGGTTTTGGCTGCTCTGCCACATCCCCAAAAAGTCGTGCACCTTGGCCATTCTGTGCAATATTCTTTTCTCTGCCTCTTTCTTCAATTCCAAGTTGTGTTCAGTTTCCGTGGTATCCAATCCTGCGCAACCGCCCGCCAATATTCCATTACTGGCTCAAACAAACTGCCCTACAACCACTTTTCCCCGAAGCGTATTGTGAGTGGTTTTAGACTGTCTCCAGCCAATAACATCTCGCCGAAGGGAAATTCTGGCCTTGACTCCGACACCATGTGGTATAATGGAGACTATGTCGCATGCCACATTGGTGAGATCCGCATACTTTGAGTGCGGTTCCTCTTGCTGGTGCCACCAGTCGGTACTATATGGTTACCAAAATGTATTGCTAATCTCCATGGGATCGGAGTGGTTATCATTAAGATTTGGATATACTTGCCCCCAAGTCTTTGGTGCTTCAGGCAGTGAATTCAAATAGAGCCTTGCAGCTGTCAATAAGGGTGCTGCATGATCGCTTCGTCCGGGTGTCATTTCAGCCACCTATTAAGGTGTCAACTATTCCGCATCATTGCTGGACAAATCAGATGGATCAAAAGATGATTGACCAAATCCAAAAGCCTTGGCAGAGGGGCAGTTATTGCCATGCGGGACATTTTGGGGTTTAATGACAGACATTTGTCGATCTTTTGCACAGTATTCATTTTCCACTTACTTCAGAAAGGTGTCCTGGTATTGGGTATCATAAGAAGTCTCATCATCACGATTATTATCCATCGCCATGTCCCACATCATGAATGATCGCAACATCCGGAAAGGATGAACAATATTTGCCGATATGAGAAGCAGACCGGTCGTTGAAGTGAAGTCAGTATAGTATTTCGACAGCATCTGTTGCGCAACATTTACGGCGAAGTATACTTCTTCCTTCCATTGTGTCTTCGTGTTAGGCAAAGCTCACATAACGCCGTCCAGATTATCGACCATGCCATTGTAGACAGTGATGACATGATGCACAGTAACTGTTTGCCTTTTCGACATCCACAGGGTCCAGTATCGGAACAGCCCTAAAACTTCCATCACGTACTTGACAATGGTCCATTCATCCTGTGTTGTGAAGTCTGGCTCGTAATTGCTGTATGGTGGATTCTCAAACAACTCGCAGGGGAATTCTCAAAATCGGTGATCTCGCTCAAGCAACTGCCATGTCGAATTGCACTGTGTTTTCACATCCACAATAGGTAGTGCTGCTGTTCGGACATTGGCCTGTTGCCAGTCAAGGAACTCGTTTCGACGACCAGGTGTCAGCGTAATCAATACAACAAGCAGTCCGTGCTATATCAAGGTCAGTTTCAGATCTTTCAAAATGTCTTGATAAACGTAGTTTCTTCATGATCTTTGCCAAACCCGGTCGCATAGCCGACACCTTGTGGATCCTAGCATTGCCCTCTCTTCGCAGTCTTTGAATCTTCCCAATGTCTGTGCTTTCATTCTCTCCAAATTGCTGATCGCACTCATTGGCTTCGCAAGATTTGGTGTGGCCTTGTACACCGAGATTGCTCATGAACCGACACAAAGCAAGCTGAATGACGTGCGCCATGCACTGTGCGTGCTTTCCCATTGCAGGCCACCTGATTCCCGAGGCCTCAATGGTTGATTGCAGCTCCCAAGTCATCAAGTAATTTGAAGAAGCATTCTGAGTGGTAATTCCAAGTAAATGGCTGTCGGCAAGCTCAAAACGATCCAGAACCTCCTTCCAATGTATGGCTAGCCATGCTCCGGTATGTTCACCCTTGACCTATCATTCCTGATGAGCATCCGAAATTGGAAAAGAACAGGCACACAGCCTCGTCGAATGCGAGTTGTACTTCTCGCACTGCCCAATTTTGTTCGATATAGTATGCTATGACTGATGCTATCTCTAATTTGTTTGTGGATGTCCACCCATCTAATGCTAAGCTAACTTTATTTCTTGAAGGCAATTGCTTCTTAATTGCATCCACTCTGAGTGAGTATTCCCTCTGGCAAATGTTGCTAAGGGTGCTGGTGGATGGCAGCACGAGCTTGCCACGTAATGCGTTAAATGAACATCTCAGCTCGAGGTTTGATATAGCATTCCATGGAATGTGAGCTGAAACAAATCTTATCATGAGGCAGCGATTCCAGGTATCTTAGTGATCTTCGGCGGATAGGTAGTCCTTTGCTGCCAGTTTAGAGCATTCTGTCTGACAATTGGATTAGTATAGGTAAGATCTAACTTTCGAGTATGAACTTCTTGCACAAACTTACTATTGTAATTCTACGATTGCCTTGTCTCATCAATATGGCTAAAGCGGTTTCATCAACGGTTGTACTGGTCAATTCAGATACCTCTGACTCTGTCAATTCATTCAACTTTGCAATGTGTGCTTTTGCCAGCAAGTGTTTCCCCACGGAGCTGGTACCATGTTCTGATGGATGGCGAAGGACTTGATGACAAACAATACATATGATGCCAGGGCTGCCAGTCTCTTCATCCCCGCAGTGCAAATAGGAGCGCCAGGAAGGCGCATGTCTAGAAATACTCCATGCAATAGAACGTTTTGAGCCCACATTCATTAAAGCCCACTAAGCATCAAATATACTTTGTAAAGTAATGTCGCTGAAATCATAAATAATGATATGTCCATGTTAGGGAGATATCATAGCCTCTAGCAATGAGGTATTTATAGATTGGGAATCGGACATGGTTGTAGGAATTTGAAAGCTGTGTAATTCCAGTTGAGAGACTGTGAAAAGTAACATTATTATTGAGTAGAATGCTGGTGATGAAATATTGACTCTTGAGCTACACGAAAGACAAAAGTAAGACCTGTGAGACATTGCATGCATAGTTGTGAAGTTGTATTCAGGTGCATACTGACCAGACTGACTGTTGAAATCTGTATTTAGGATTGATGCAAGGCATTTCGTTGCAGTGAAGCTTACTGAGCCCCAGATAACCTGTTGCCGCTCCGCAGACACTTATTTGTAGGGGGAGGCAGCGGAATTGTTACTGGCATTTTTACTTACAAAGGTGGCCTATACGTTGATTTTGGGTGTAGGTCAATGCACAGCCTTTGGATTTCGCACTATGCAGGGCCAACAATCGTTGACACTCCGTTGACGCTCCGTTGACGCTCAGTATCACAACATAGTAGCGATGCTGTCGCAAGCATTTTTACCGAGAAAGGCGGCCAGTAGTTCAATTATGAGTTAATTTCGCCGGACAGCCCTTGGATTTTCCAAGATACAAGGCCCATAATCGTTGACGCTCCATTGACGCTCATGTTTAGGACATAGTGGCGATGTTGTCAGAAGTCTTTTCGCCTAGAATGGCGGCCTTTATGACGATTATGGATAAATGTCACCTCACAACACTTGGAATTTCAAAAATGTGAGGCCAATAATTGTTGATGCTCCATTGAGGCTCATTTCTAGGACACAGTAGCGATGTTGCGAGAAGCATTTTTGCCTAGAGAGGAGGCCAACAGTTCGATTATGGTTAATGTCGCTGCACAGCCCATGCATTTTCCAAGATGCAAGGCCAGTTATCGTTGACACTCCGTTGATGGGAATTTTCAGGACATAGTAGGTATGTTGTGGCAAGTATTGTTGCCTAGAAAGGCTGCCAAAATTACGATTATGGATTATTGTCGCTGCACACACCTTGGATTTTGAATGATTCGAGGCCAAAAATTGTTGACGCTCCGTTGATGCTCATTTTGGAGACACAGTAGTGATGTGCCCCCAAGCGTTTTAGCTTTGGGAGGTGGCCGATAGTTCGATTATGGGTTAATGTAGCCGCACCGCGATTGCAGTTTCCGAGATGTAATGCAAGACATTGTTGATGCTCTGTTGACGCTGGTTTTTAGAACATAGTAGCGATGTTGTCGCAAGCGTTTTTGCCTGGAATCGCGGCTGACTGTTCAATTCTGTGTCAATCACGCCACACAGCCATCACGTGTCAAAAGATGCAAACCCAATATTCACTGACACTCCGTTGACGGTCATTTTTAGGACATAGTAGCGATGTTGTCACACCATTTTTGCCTAGAAAGGAAGCCATTATTTTGATTAGGGATATATGTTGCCGCACAGCCCTCGGATTTTCAAAGATGCAAGGCCAGAACTCGCTGACACTCCGTTGACGCTCATTGTTACGATGGGGTGACGTGTGTATTGTTTGCCTTTTTGGCTATAACGCTGACCTCCATATTCAATGTGGAGGGACAAGACAATACAGCCCTTTGGTTGTCGAATGTGTAAGGCTAAAAGTTGTTGACGCTGACATTAAACACATCGAGACAGCCTTCGTACACTCAATGATTGTATGCAATGACTCACATATTCATTATTGACAGCCAATATTGCGTTTCTAAGTATTATAAGTTGCATCCAGAAGCTTTGTCGACTCTCAATTTCTGAGCAACCACTATCCATGTTATCAGAGCATGTAATGATGTGGACCTATTACATTCCTGCGTTTTCGGCCTGCAATTTACGGTAGTAGATCATTTCACCAGTTTTTGATTAATATAGCTCGACTTCCTCACCTTTCCTCATCCAGCTCCTTCTCCTTGATTTCCATGACATACCATAGGCAATTTTAAATATCTCAACCATGTGCACCAGGTCGATGGACAGAGGTCTGCAGTTGGATGCGTGGCTGAATGCAGCATGACGGTCGTCATTCAGACTGATTCATATTGAGCATGGACCGCTCCTTCCATGACTCGTATGACATCAGTCACTTGAATTTTCTTAGTATATTTTGTCACTAATATAGGTTTTGCTCTCTCACTGAACTGTAACAGGCTGGACGATATCAAGCATGTTGGCTGTCGATCAGGATGATTTGGAGTCTAGAACTTTCCCATGGCCCATATAACCGTTCCACACACACTGATGATTTATCATACCTCACAATTCGGTTACTGAAATCAAGGAAATGCTGACACATGGCAGAATTGGTACACAAAGTGCTTTTCACAGAGATATGACATCGAAAATATCAATTTGCCTATCTATTCTTCAACTTAAGTTGGAGCTGTCACAATGTCTTCGTCCGAATCCGATTTCTATATTGAAATTCACTGGGAAGGCTTTATGCAGGGGTTAAAGCTTACGGATTCAACAGGCTTGGGATTGTGAAGAGGTGATGAATCAGGCTCCGTGGCGGGTGCAAGCCCGGCTATACCTGTGGCCGACTGTGGCTTCCCAGAACCAATCATAATATGACTAATGCCTGGTCGAGAAGTCACTTGCGGCATTTGCGATATTCCGGGGACAAGATCAAGATACACTATAAGCTCTCCAAATGTTGTCGGTGCAGTTGCAGCTGCATCATCATCCCGTTGCGGTTTAACCACTGCCAGAAGGTCTAGTTCACATGTACCGTACTTCTCATCTCTTTCACAGAAGTGGTCAGCTGCGTCCCCCAATCCCGGTTGTGTCTATTCGTCAAGCTTCATCTGATTCAACCGAATCCTCTCCATGCGCTGCTGTACCGTTTTGGAGATTGTGCCCATCACCCAGCTGGGTACGTCATCTTCGTTCAGCTTGCTCTGCTCTGTCTCTTCATCATCCTCATCTTCCCCATCCTCCCCATCGTTGTTCAGCTTGCTCTGCTCTGTCCCTTCATCATCCTCATCTTCCCCATCCTCCCCATCGCCAGAACTTGCAAGATTGCTCAGACTGTCCCAGATAGCAACCATCATCTCCTCAAACGTCTTTTCGGGCTCTCTGGTCGTCAATCCCACGTTTTCAGCTGTCCCCCTGTCTTCCTGCTCCTGCCTAGTCGCTGTCTCTGCATCATCAACTCGCTTTCTTGCCACAGCAGTGTCTCTCTCAACATAATCCTTGATCCATTTCTCTTTGTCTTCATTGCGTAGGATGTGCGTCTCTCAATGTTTCTTGGCTGCAAGCTTCTCGTTGGATCGCAAGCTGCCCAATGCTCCAAGGGCCCAGACTCTTTCTATTTCCAGGCCGCTCTTGCCTTCATTCGGTTGATGACGTGGTTGTGTGGACCGCTTTATCCATTTGCAGTATTTGCCCACTGGAAGTGGCGAAAAGTTCGTTTTCCGAGCATTGACCATTGTAGTTTGCGTTGACTTTGTTGTTCGGTGAGATGTTGGATGTTGCAAGATATGGACAATAGGGAGGCAAGCTGCGTCTTTTATGTCAAGGTTAGTACAATTACTCCACTTGAACAAAGCAACATTGGCATTTTGACTGTCAATAAAATGGGAATAGTTAGGCTTACGGTACAATATGACTGGATTGTAAGCGTCAGTTTCAGGTATTATCCTGGTGATTTTTGAGACTAACATCAGCAGACATCCTTTCCCTCGAAGAATGTTCTATTGATATCTGATAATCATGAGATTTTGGCTGTGGTAAGCTTCAATTCATCCCTGGAACCGAACGAACAACATTGGACCGGCTTATTGCAAATCAGGAGACGGTGGTAGACCCCTGCAACTTGCAGACATATGCCGCAGCATTCATGTTGTGTATAATGTACAAGTTGGCTGCTACTTATTCCATTCTGACTTGAAGCTTACTATATATTCCTCAGCACTTCCCACTTCTTTTTGTTATCATCTTCCTCTTCTATTCCACACCACCAAATCATGCATACACAGACACCTCAGCCACGTGGCGACGGATACGAAGCAAGCCGATCAACGCGTGCTTCAGTCAATACGTCACTCCATGGCACACAGCAAGAACGCAGACATCAGTTAGTCAACCGCGACACTGCCAATGAAGTCACAGACAATACGACCCAGCATGCACATTGAAATATCATGCGTAAGACCAGAAGCTTCAAGAATTATAAGCGGCATGCAATAGGATGTGAGTATATTCATACCGTGGTGAATGGCCGGCAATTGACTGTATAACTTACAGCGGGTGTACGCAGAGAGCTACATGACCAATGTATCACTGTTAGGAATGCAAAACCTCCTTGTTCAACCAAGGCATTTCTCTGCACGGTCCATGAAATCGAACAACATGATGTAGTCAGCTCTGGGATTTTAGCGGACAACTTTCGTTATACGCATCCCCGGGAGTGGATGAAATAGGCTTCAATTGCCTTAGAGGAGGCTACAGAACCGTATATGGTCGAGGTACTAGCCGACTCTCAATGTTGGAGAAGCAACTACATTCATGTTCATTTTCAACAATTCTGCGACTATGGTAAGGCAAGGAGGTCGCGTACAGCTGGAACACTCCGACAGGCGCCTTGCCTTCAATTTGGCCAACATGGCTACAGCTGGGTTGCCACGCACCGCAATAGATGGAACGCAATATCGGATCAAGAAACCTCGTGGCGAAGTCCGAGAAGAGAAGAAGCGGGGTGTTGACTTTGTGGGGCACCAAAGGTGAAGCCTGCGATAGAAAGACACCCAGCCATGCTTCGTCAAAACCACACAGACGGATGCTGTTCCTGACACAATCGCACTGTGAAGTATCCGCAGACACGCCCGAGACGCAATGGAACCGGTGCATCTCCACCCGGCTGATGCAGACAGCCGACTCCAGAGCCGATGCCATCTCTGCCAGATATGCCACCTCTGACAAGAACGCCACCCGCGCCACCCGGTTACAATGCCGGAGCTCAACGTTCCCATATCATCATTTTGCCTGCCGTATATATCTATTCACACAAATATCTTCTGTGGGCTGAATGTTTTACACTTGATGCATATGCCCAGGATAGTCAGCACGATACAGATTTGATCCAGATATGCCGACTGATGAAGGAACATCCACTGGTGAGTACACTATCTGCTGGGTGGTAATGCAGCTATCATCTAGTTTGAAGACGAGAGCAACCGATTGAGCGAATCTGCAAGTGATGACGAGCATTGATCCAAAGGAACAGGATTTTTGAGTGTATTATTATCTACAATTAGCGGACACTGTAAAGTATATTTTAAAGGATATATTTATATGTATTATCAAAGAACTATGTAGTGATCAAGGAGAAAGTAAATGAAAACGCTAGAAAGGCTCCCAGAACAATGTGAATGATAGATGACGCCAAATCAAATGATTGAATATTGCGAATACGCACGTGGCTAAATGAGCGTCAATGCAGCGTCAACTATTCTAGGTCATGTAAGTCCGGTGATTAAAAATTGACTTGGTCGTGGTTATAGATAATCGAAGTATTGGCCACCTGCAATGTCAAAATTTGTAGCGCTAAGCTCCCTAACTCTTCTTGAAAATGAGCGTCAACGGAGGGTCAATGATTTTTGGTCTGGTAAACGAGGTAATTGGATAGTGATTCAATAGCTGTGTAGCATAACCGTTGTATTCGCCTCTTATATAGGCAGAACAGCAAACGATACTGTCACTGCCCCATGCTGAAAATGAGCGTCAACCGAGTGTCAACAATTTTTAACTTTGCATTGTAGGTTATCTAAGTATTGATTTGTGATCGCCATTCATAGACTCAGTATTGGCAGCCTTTTCAGGCAACACAATGCGTACCATGTTCGCTACCCCATCATGATAATGAGCGCCAACGGAGAGTCAACGATTTCTGGTCTTCTAAGTCAGGTAATTACAAAGTGATCTGGTAGTAGTTAAACATAATGGATGTACTGGATGCCTTTATAGGCGAAAAGGAAAGTGACACGGACACTGCCCCATTCTGAAAATGACTGTCAACGAAGCATCAATGATTTTTAGCTTTGCATCTTGGGTTATCTAAGTGTTGATTTGTGATAGTAATTCATTTACGCTGTATTCACAGCCTTTTCAGGCAATACAGTGTGTGCGATGTTTGTTACCCCAACTTGAGAATGAGTGTCAATGAAGCATCAATGATTTTTAGTCTTCTAAGTAATGTAATTACAAAGTGATCTGGTAGTAATTAGGCATAATGGATGGATTAGCTGCTGTTGTCGGCGAAAAAGACAGCGACATGGTTATTGCCCCATTCTGAAAATGAGAGTCAACTGAGCGTCAACGCTTTTTGGCTTTGCATCTTGCGTTATCTAAGTGGCATTTGGTTGCAGACTTCCATAAATGGGGTATTAGCCGCCTTTAGCATCAAAAGCAACAGCGGCACGATTTCTGCCCCATTCAGAAAATGAGTGTCATCAGAGCCTCAACGATTTTTAGACATGTACATTGGGTAATCAAGCCAATGTGCGGATATATGAGATCATAACTGAACTATTGACTGCCTTAGTACTCATAAATACAAAACTCAAAATGCAAAACATTAATTCCAAAATAGCCAATGTCACAACCTGCAAAGTAATCAAAGAAGTATTTCTGGATGTTAATTAACTGATTTTGATTAAATACAATTATCAAACAGCAGAACCAAGAGCATTATATGAATCTACAGACAGACCCGCTAGACAACCCGCTGACAACCCGCCCAATTCTGATGGGTTGGGAGATGTCCATCGATCAGTACCTGAGTTGCCAGTATGGGTATATTCACGACCCGGACCGCATATTTGGCGATGGTTCGGTTCCAACCCTGAGCGGTGGTCCGGAACTGTTCCTAACACTACCCCTGACTATGGCGCCATACCATCTCTTTGTATGATTATGGGTGTGTTATGGGTGTGTTACCATACATCACCATCTGTGATAACCATTTACAGAATGTTGCATGTTGCTCATACAGTATACTCTTTTGTCATCCGCTTTTTAAAATCGCTACCCCCACCACCATCACCATCATCACCATCACCATCATTACCATGACCATCACCACCATCACCATTACCACCACCAGGCTTTATACTCATCGATTATTCCTCGATGAGCTGTATGTAATACCGCCCTGCCAACTCTCAGGGAAGCCAGATCCACTACAACATGTCAAGCAAGATCAACTACCAGAGCCGAAGCCAGATCTACTGTGATAAGCGAAGTCAAATCCACTCTTTCCAACTTTGTTACAGCAAATTCAGATCTACTGTTTCCAGCAAAGCCAAATCTTTCAATACCAGCGAGCCCAAATCCACTGCTACCAGCGAAGCCAGTTGAACCTCTGCAAGCGAAGCAAGTTTTACACCTACCGGGGAAGTCGGATCCACCGCTACCAGCTTGCTCCCAGCGACTCCAGTTTCACCCGTACCTGCCAAGCTGAACCCACTGCTACCAGAGAAGCGAGTTTCACCCCTACCAGTGAAGCAAGATCCAACCCTACCTGGTTGCTCCCATCGAAGCCAGACCAAGTACATCTTGGCTTCTTCCACTGAGTCCGAATCAACTGCTACAAGCTAAGTCAGTTTTACCCGTGCCAGTATCGCCAGATCCACCACTATCGGATTGATCCCAGCGAGGCCAGATTGTCAGAGAGGTAAGAGTGGGCATGTCAGAGTGGTGAGACCAAGCATGTCAGAGCAGTGAAACCAAGCATGTCAGAGCTTTGAAAATTAGTATGTCAGAGTTGTATGAGCAAGCATATCAATTGTGAAAGTGAACATGTCAGAGTTACAGGGGTGAAGCCAAATCCAAAGCTTCTTGCCTGCTAATAGCGAATCCAGATTCTCTGCTACCAGCGAAGCCACATCCACCAGTACAAGTGTGCTTTCAGTAAGTCCAGATCCACTGCTACCAGTGAAGCCGGTGTCACCCCTACCAGTGAAGCAAGTGTCACCCTAGCAGCAAAGTCGGATCCACCGCTACCAGCTTGCTACCAGCTTGCTCCCAGCAAAGCCAGATTGTGAGGTGTAAGCGAGCATTCCACTGGTACCAGCTTGCTCACAGCAAAGCCAGATCCGAAGCTTCTTGCCAGCTCATAACAATTCCTGATTCTCTGCTACCAGTGCAGCCACATCCTCACCTACCAGCGTGCTTCCAGCCAGTCCAGATCTACTGCTACCAGCAAAGCCAGTTTCACCCCTATCAGCGAAGCCGGATCCACTACTACAAGCTTGCACCCAGTTAAGCCGGTTTCACCCCGACCAGCGAAGCCGGATCCACCACTACCAGCTTGCTTCCAGGGAAGCCAGTTTCACCCGTGCAAGCAAGATGGTTCCATCGCTACCAGCTTGCTCCCAGTGCAGAAAGTTTCACCCCTACCAGTTAAGCTGGATCCACTGCTACCAGCTTGCTTTTGGCGACGCCAGTTTCACCCATACCAGTGGAGCCGGATCGACCACTACCAGCTTGCTCCCCGCAAAGCCAGATTGTCAGAGAGGTAAGAGTGAGCATGTCAGAGTTGTGGGAGCAAGCTTGTCGGAGTCATGAGAGTCATAGTGTACACTGGTGCTTGTCAGAGTTGTCCAACCAAGCATAACAGAGTTAAATGAGTCCATGTTACAGATGTTAAAGGAGATATCAGAGTAGGAAATAAATATGTAACTGCGATGAATATATAGTATAATCTATGAATTGCAGTATATAATACATGCACTACAGATAAATTACAGTGATAATTGAGTTGTGGTATATGTAAATTACAAGTGAATTCTTGGTAAATTACACGTGTACTATTGGGAGTAACAGGAAATGGCTCTGGGGTAGTGTGTATTGTTTGGGGTTATTGATGTTATGGAAGGTTACTATGGGCCATATGGCCTATGGTAAATTACACGTAACAGAATGCCTATTTCCAGATGCCCTCTGAACTCATTTGCTCCAGATAAACCACCGCCAGATTCACCACCGCCAGATCAACCACCACCAGATCAACCACCGCGAGATCAACCACCACCTGATCAACCACCGCCAGATAAACCACCGCCAGATTCACCACCGCCAGATCAACCACCACCAGATCAACCACCACCAGATCAACCACCACCAGATCAACCACCTTCCGATCCACCACCTACAGACTAGCCACCTACAATTACACCTTCAATTTCAAATGATCACTACCTTCAAGTCCAATTCAGCGTTCACACAATGTCAGCCTGCAAGTGAGTCTCCACATTTGGTCAATCATAGCCGTGATGTTTGCATGAAAGTAGTCTCCACGTGCATCGCCAGACTCAAATAATCATGGCCTCCACGTTCGCACCATTATGGCCTCCATGTACATCTCCAAACTCACTTGATCACAGCCTCCAACTACATCTTCAAGTTCACACCTGAACAGCCTCCAAGATCATCTCTGGGTTCACTCAATTTCAGGTTCTAAGTGTATCTCCAAACTCACTTGAGAATGGCTTCCAAGTACATCTCTAAGTTCACTCGATCGCCATTGTCAGGTACACCTGGAATGGTGCTCTCATGCACTGCTGGCATCCAGTCCAGATATTCCATGGGTATATAGATACCTATATTGATACATAGATGAGAATACAAACTGAATATGTGAGTTTTAAAAATTGTTTAATGCTAGGTAAGATTTCCAGGTGAAAGAGCATTATGGCCAAAGAAAAGGTATTTGTTCCCAGACCTCTCTACTGTGATTCCAGGTGATCCGAATCTTGTCACCTGTGTTCTGAGGTACTTCCAGGCTTGTCACTTGTGTCCCAGCTGCTCCCCTGGTTGTCACCACACCTCCTATGTTCTTGCAGATTTGTAGCTAGTTTGCCCAGGTGCACCTGAAGGCCACTGGATTGGTCCAGTCAACTCTGGAATTTAACCACCCTGGGTTTCTGGTCCAACAACTTCCACATGCTCCCAGAGCATTCCAGTGACAATAATACATTCTGCTGAAGTCTGGAATAACTTAAATACTTCATTGAGATTGACCAGACAATCCAGAAGCTTTCTATACTGTATCAGATCTATTGAATATTATCTTAATATAATACTATTATAAGGATATTGGCAGAACTCTATTCCATGGGATTGTCAATGGTTGCTAAGGCTGGTCATCTTCCAAGCCGTAGCAAAATCAGACTTGATCAATTCAGCCAATTTACCTTCTATAGGAGGTAGGTCAAGACTATCTCATTATCATAGAAATGTACAAGAATATTGAATATCATTTATACATAAAAATTTCAATTGGCTTCTAACTGGACATAATCTGAACACAGAAGTAAGCAGTTTATATGCTGATCCCAGAGATATGGTAGATAATTAACATGGTAATGGGCTATTCAGAAATTGTTGATTTGAATTTTGAAGTATTTCCTGTGCATGTTGCAATCTATAAGACTCTTGAACCAGGCTGCTGATCAAGTTATATAAAGAGAATTGTAATCAATATCAGAGTGAAAGAAAACACCTAGCACTTGAACATAATAAATATTTCTGTTATTTAATATGGCAATACTTATCAACAGTTGAAATATGATTAATTTGACAACTGGTCTATATATATATCCATAGTCTGTTTACTTATATTCTGTAATGACTACCATAGCTGTATACTGTGTTAAAAAATCGACATTGTATTTACTTATAAAAACCCAACTTGTTTCAATTCATCTTGCTGCAGATTAATATTTTTACAGATGATGAATATTGACTTTTGCACATGTCACATCTTAAACAACTGAGTCACTCTTCTCCTTGATCACATGTTTTTATTATTTTGTATGTTGACACAATGTGACTGGTTAAGCTGAGTAGTAACCACCATTAATCATGATCAAGACTATTATATTGTATATCACTTTAAACATAGTTATCTGATTTTTACATATTGTAACTGTTTTTGGTGATACTGATACTTACTTTTGTCTTTTGGGAGTAGCTGCAAAAGATCTCTGCAATATTCTTACTATAATATACTTGACATGTGATGGATATTGAGGATAATGTGATATCAGTGATGGACAGTGACTACTAACAAGCTGTCCCCAATTCCACTCACATTCTGAGTACAGCCATAAGCCATTGTTTCATCTGTTGTATAGAAATCTTTTTTAACATGTATTGCTTATTATACTTGACCAAATGTGAGAATGTTTATAGTCTCTTCTGGCTTGTCTGACGAATTATCATGTATATCATATTCGCACTTCAGTCCTTGTAGGTGCAATATATTGGTATTCCATATCTCATCAGGCGTAATATCTAATTGACCATTATACGGGTTGTATTTATAGTCTGAGATACACCAAACAATCCTGGGGTTATTTGCATAGCTGATTGTGCTGCACATTTTAAATTGTACTATCTGCTTCTTATTAGTTTTCTACTTCTGTAGAATTTAAGTGTCAGTACAGTATCCAAATCAAAATGTATTGTAAAGCTGCATGGTATAACAAATGCTTTGGAGTTTTGGGTGATTGAAGAGATTGTAAAATGAATGGTAGCCATATGAATAGAGTATGTCTGATGCTACCGTGTATAGTTCATTATAGTAATTGCAGTGATATCTTCTTGGGAGTATGTCATTGCAGATACGCACTTACGGATATGCAGCTGTACTAACTATGTCCTATGAAAACATACAGTTTATAAAAGAATCAATTATACGTAGTCAAACCTTTCAGCAATTGTGCAAATTATCCATTGTCAAATAGCAATCTCAAAATTGGTGAAGGGAAAACTGCATGCCAATACTGTAGTGCATACTACTGGTAGTTCCCAGAAGAGGGTGTTATTTTATTCTCCCCTTGATTGATTATATCCAAAATATTCAATATTGTTTCAAGAAAGATCTTTTTTAGCTTGGTACTACCTGTTGACTGCAATACAACACCCCTCATTCTAGCTAGAAAGTCAGTACAGTGTAATCCTAAATGTATAAATAATGATGAAGATGATATAGTGAACATAGTCTCCTATAGTTGCAACAGATAACAATATTTAGGTATCTAAGAGAATGAATTCATATAGTACTGTGGCCTCTCTCAATTGAATTTGAATTAATACTTATTTGTATGAAGCATTCAGCTAAACATCGCATACTCTGGTAAGTGTGTGAAGGTTATTCAGTCCATCAATTAGAAATCAAATTACAATTCTATGGAGAATGTCTAATCTTCAGTACCATGGATCTTCAGTAATCTTAGATACCGGAGTGAGATTCAGACATGTCAGAAACTCTCGCTAACTAAGCTAACAGCAGAAACTTGTGGCTCAAACTGAAGAACCACAGTGATTGTAAATCGTAGAGTCATAGGAGTGTTAGCAGAGTCCTTATTACTATCTTTGGCAATGAGAGTATTGTCACCACAGTATATATTCATGGATATTGCGATTGGCAGTGAGAATAATAGAGGGAGTCAATTGTATATTGATCGATAGTTAGTATTTTACATGTTAACTAATTCTTTTTTTTCCACCAAATTCATATCTGTTTATGGAATGTAAAGATAGTACAAATGTCAGACTATGGTGACCATGCAATTGCAAATCAAGAGTACTATGAAACAGTCTGCAATATGTAGTAGTTCATATTATTACATATCCAGATTTTGTGTAATAAGATATACTGTCATATGAACAAAAAGAAGATACATATATAGTTTAACATGTATGGGTACCTCTCCAATACACCACCCACATTGCTTTTGTAGTAGTTGAAGATGTATATACTGCAGCAGTAGTGTAAGAGGTAGTTAATGATTAAAGGCGATTGCAATTACCAGCTGTAATTGAATGCTACCATAGTGTTATGTTACCTTCAGTTACTCAGTTATTGTTTCTGCTTCCATTGGTGACTTGATTGCATCTCTTGAGATATCTTTGGCAACTGCAGTATTTAGCAATTTTGGAGCCTGTTCTTCTACAATAAAAGCAGAGCACTTTGTTACTCTTTTTTTTTTTAAAGCGTCCACCTGTACTGTAACTGTGAGATATTTGAAAATGCCACAGCTTTCTGTAGTATGATCGTTAACTTTGCAGTATATGCAGCTGCATTTCTCATCATCATTGTTTTGCCTGTAATTGATTCCACCCAAATATCCTAGTTATTCTTGCAGTATTTTGCCATGTGCTTCTTGATTGTAGTATCATTAGAACTGAAGGTACAGTATAATTCACTTCAATAGTCTGCAATCTAATTGGCAAACTCCATTTGATTCGTGATCTCTTGTAGTCAGTTTATAACTTCATCTACTATAGTGTGAAGAATATTATACCTGTGGATTTCGATGGTCATTCTGAATATCTTTGGTATACCCCAGAAGTAGTAACAATATATATCATATCAGAGCAGATTTTGCAAGATCTAATCAGATATTCGAGAGATCTGATCAGTAGTTGGTGATATCAATCAGTCTTGTACAGAACTTTATCATCTTTATACAGCTTCATGAGTACTAAATATAGTACTTTCAAATTGTCTGTATACAACCAACTTGATTTGTCATATCATCCAATCATCAATACAGGATCTGCTGTATCTCAACTGCAATATCAACAGTGTCAACCTGGGTATGGAGGATATCTTTATGGCAAGAATTTAATGGAGGAATGTGATGATGTGTCCTACTGAACCACTATATTGTCAGCATTATACAGCACAGAACTTTCCATTGAGAAGATCTTTGACTCTAGTGATAATGTCATAAACACTCATTGCAGCTAGTCTGTACACATGTTTTTCCATCATATATTGTACTTGTAGTTAGTGAACTGTTGAATAAAGTCATGTATGATTTTAAATATATCAATGGTGGCAGTTGTTATGGGGAATAATTGTGGTATTGACAATTGCTAATATTTTAGTGGCTGCTGCTATGGCAATAATGATAGGGAAAGTGTTTCTGATGCTTATTGAAGTGTAAGGTTATTGAGACTCTTCTATATTATGAGATGAGTATAAAGAATATTCAGTATACAGCCTTAGAGCTAATAACCTACTAGAAATATAAAGTACATAACATCTATTTCACTATCTATTGGAAAAGCTTAAACTTTATATACATGATAGCATGGAACTGTACAGAAGCCTATGGAAGCTTACAATTACAAATACATAAGGTAGTGGTAACTGAAAACAAATAGATACTTCTATTATTGCAAAATAAAAAGTGTAAAACTTAATCCATAAGCTTGATACATTGGCATCATCCTTTTGGTTGATTTATTAACAGGTTTTCCAATACTTTTATTTTCATTTCAATGTGTAGTTAGTATGTCTCTTCTACTAGCAATATACTAATCCATATTGTTAGTACTCAAAGTAATCATCAAAATACCCAGAGTGTTCTTTCGTGTTTCTGATATTCAACAGACTATTAACTGAAATCTAGTCTAAAGTGACAGACTTGTATAAGGAAAATGGTAGTATACTAAAGAACAATTTAACTAATCAACTGCCTTGCAGCAGCATCTAACCAAAGTATAATACAGTATAATTTACAATTAAGAGGCTGAGTACATTAAAAAAAATATCAATTTCAACTTTGTTATATTTTACCATATACAGCATTTCAGAAATCAGATACAACTGGATGGATCAGTTGAGTGAAGATTTACAGACATTGGAGAAAGCCCCAACAAGAAGCAGATTAACAGTTGCAATTGTGATTTTTAATATATTTGAACATTCTTGTTAACATTAAGTAAAGTTAAGCTCTCTGTAGTTGCTAAAAGAAAAACAAAAATAAAGTGCTTTCAGAGTATTCAGAAAGTAATCAGTAAGGGTGCCATAACACATCTGTATCATTCTGGTACAAGTTCAAATCTATATTGGGCAAAAATCAATATAGTATCAGGTAAACTGTATACTATTAGGTTATATTTGTAATGTGTACTATATATTGTGTACATATTTGCCATCTAATTTGATGTGCAGATACTAAATGACAGTACTGCCCATCTGTACAGTATAATGGGGGATTAGTATAAACTTCAACAAATACAAAAGGTAAAATCTTTCATTCGCAGCTTAGCAAGATTATTTAATGTGCTATAAACTTTGACTCTACAAGTTCCTTGGTATTTACAGTCATGGTAAAAATATATTCCAACTGCCATATAACAATAATATAGGGATGGATTGAAGTGCTGTAATCACATGAATTGGTTCACAGTGAAGTGTGGTGGAGCTGCCTGCTCTTTGGTTGTTGTATATGTATTGATAAGACTTAGTAAACAGTTCAGCTTGGTCATAAGTGACTCAGCACAACAGACCCATCACACCAGATTCTGAGCCAAAGAAATTTGCTGACTTATTGAACTTTACCCCAATGCCAAATGTGGAATTGTGGAGGTACTACAATGTCAAGCCAGATAAAAGTGAAAACATGTCATTCTGAATGTAATATATTTTGAATAAATGAGCACCCTGGATATATTAGTGAGATCACGTGAGAAACCAAGTGACAACAGAACAAGTGACAGTGAGAAAGAATATTCAACAATAGAGAGAGCTATAGTGAAAGATAGAAATAGAGAATGGGAACCCAATGCAGATTCATTTAAAACACACGTACCTTAGAGACTTTGTTGGCTGAATGTATAGTCAAAACCCCATGGAATGTGCAATACAAAGTATTAGATAGGATGATAGGAAGAGACCTTCTGCACAAGGACTATGATTGGTGTAGTATTAGGTGTCACAGCAAGAATATGTGAACAAATAATGATGGAGCACCAGTATGTATGACTTAGGTGGAACATTTTGAAGTAATATTTCCATATGAACATGTTCAGAGGGTAATTGACAGCTTTGACCAGAAACATGAAAAGTAAACTGAAGAAGACTGTGATAGTGACAGATAAGGAGACTACTACTGAAACCAATCAAGACCAAGATGGCAACAGACAGAGACCTGCAAAGTAATAGTGCCAATGACTGATATCATACCAAGGAGTACTCAATGACAACTGACAGAAAATTGACACATCAGCGAAGTTACCCTAATTGATTGACAGTTGAGATTTAAGAAATCATGTTATCAATCTGATCTGAGGAATTGATAGTCAGACAGACTTTAAGAATTGATAAGCAGTTGCAGGTTGACAAGAAGTAAGTGAATACTTACTCAGGGGGACAAGAACTGAGTTGATTCTCACTCATTGGATTTGAAAATATGGAGAAATATTGATTGGATTTGGTCTCAGATGGTGGAGAAGTGACTGAACATTCACTTGCCTAGATTGACTTGTAGTTGAGATGATTGTGTGGAAGGATTTTTTGATTTGATGTGATTAGGGAGAAGCTTCAGGCAAGGTTCTTTCTGAGAATTGTTTTGAGTTTACCAATTACTAATATGATACCACCCTCTAGAAGTGTGATGCTCAATATGAGTGTGGTCATTATGTAAGTTGATTCAAACTTTAATGCAGTTGGGCTGCATGCACTTGAGTCCTTGTGTATATTGTAATTAAACAGAGAAACAAATTCGGCTTTATTGAGAGGGCTGTAGCATATCTGATCTGTTACAATATATAAAACCAAGCCTGCTAATATTAACATACCTATATGTAGTTTACAGCTTGTTGGTGTGATTATACTGACTATACAACAAATATACTCAGTGCTCAATGCCATAAATACAATCTTCATAATACTGGTCAATTTGAAAAAACCTATCCCTTTGCCAGTAACCAGGTTTGGGCCCATACATGGTCCCACTTTTAGTATACACATCACACAGCCACAATTCAGCCAAATGCCCTTGAATAAATAAAAATGCTCTACATATGATAAAATTCATAAAAACAATTTCATTTTGGTGTGAAACACAAAGCCTCATTGCAGTCCTCACAGTTTATGCTGGTTTTCATGTCTTCTCCACTGCCACCCTGACTTCTTCTCCACCTGCAAGGAAACAATCTACTCTACTCTCCATCCAAAGTGGGGAGTGCATTCCTGATACCTTTTGGATGAGGGGAAGGGGCATGTGGTTGGTAGCTAGCCTGGTAGGCAGTGGGGGCAAGGCAGATAGTGTGGCAGGAGCCAACAGAGTGATTTTTTGTAATGCTGAAATGTGGGAAGAACTTTTCATTGTTGATGCACTTCTAGCTTGCAGAACATCATGCACAATGGAGAAACAGAAGTAAAAGTGCTTCACAGTGCACTGTGTGTTTGTTGAAAGATCACGATTGATTATGAGGCGATTGATGAGTGCTGCCTGCAGAATCAAATGGAAGAGTGGATACCAATTGCATTTGGATATGAGCTGTCTATCAAAATAGGTTCGATACTGGTCTGCCACATCCACACCCACCACATGCTGGTTTTAGGCATCAACAATGACTGGTATATCAAGCTTTTTCAGGCATTCTCCAGAAAGAAATGTGGAATTTGCTCTACTTGCATTGGTAATTTTGTTGCCTGGATGCTTTCTCATTCTCAGCACCAGTGAATCATCACCACTTAGAGGGTGGATTGTAGACATCATGATAACAGGAGAACTGTCCATCCATAGCAAGGTTGCAACCTCATCATTAACAGCTCCACTTCAAAAATGATGGGGCAATTTGGCATTTTCCCCTACTTTTAGCGCCTGGGGACATCCTTGGAACATACGCCTGCATGTACCACATGCTTCTATCCCCATCTGACACAGCTCTGCCAGCAGAGGTTGAGTTGCGATGAAGTCCACCATGTATACATTAAAGGAGAGCTTTTGATGAATCTGGTGTACATGTCTAATCTAGTGGTACACCATCCTTTCGGCATCTGGAAGCTGTACCAGATGGGATTCTACGTCAACAGGATACCCTTCTACTGCATTCAATAATGGGTGGATCTCCTGGACATAGCCCTTCTCTGCCATACAGACCCCTGATATCCTTGACTAATTGGCTTGTTTCGCATCTTTGTAATGTGAATAGACCTGTCTGTGAATAGAATCATGGCTTCATCAATAGTATCATTGCTGCCAGGTACTCTGTACTGCTGTGAAATAAACTGCAGCTGCTTCAGCAGAATATCCACCATTGAATGCCAACAAGGCAAGGCTTGATAAGTGTCAGTTGTGGAGTTGTATGGAGAAATATGGAAGAAGCAATGGATCTCCTTAAAGCAAGTATTGCCAAGGCAGGCTGCTGGTGGTAATCCATTCTTGGGAAGGTAAACTCCGTCCTTCATCCAGTACCTCTCAAGAGGAACTCCAATATGACGAATTTGAATTGCCAGCCAGTGAGAAAGCTCCTGAATAGTAACTGGCTACCAGGAATGCTGCTGCCAGGAATATGAATTGGTGTTGGCTTCAAGCTGTCCCATAATGGAGTCGGTAAGAAAGCGATTGAAGAGTTGAATTGGAGTAATGGCACCCAGCCCAGAGAACAAGAAGGGCAATCAGTTCGGTGCCATGTGAGGAGGGTCAATAGATTGTAAAGGGTTAAATGAGGGAAGCTCAGGAAGATCTGGGAAATTTTGAATTGGTTTTTTGAGAGTTTTCTTAAACCACATTGCCCAGTGATCAGCTGTGATTGACATGGCTGGCTTAATATATTTTTCATTTGAGGAGCTATAATTATTGTCAAGGTTGAGCATTGCAGGTGGAACTTCAGTAGTGGGTGAAGACACATCAGGTATAATGGCAGGACAGTGCTGTACCACTGTAGGTGGTGGTGGTGGTTGGGAGGAGGTGGGTGTTGGACCAGAGTGATCATCCATGATGTGACACTTGGCACTTTGTTTTTTCACATTTTTTGTTGAGGATGGTGGAGATGAGAGTACAAGTGGTGGGGGTAGGGAGTTGACATTAAAATTCCAAGGTCTGAGGGTGTCTCTGCTCATGGTTGTTGTGGTGTGGTAGATGGGAAGTGGAAAGGTGGTTGCCACTGGGCTGGAGGATGGTACTCTTACAATGTCCAAAGTACAGCTATTTATATGCAACTCAGCACCACAGAACTCGTCACTCTGCAATGAGAATTCATAAATAAAAGCTTTTACTAGTTATCATTCAATTCAGCATATTCTAGGGTGGGGTTTAAGGGGGTGGCTGTGTTGTGATAAGCGACAAGAAGCAATACATGCCCCCGTAGGCCCTTTCGTAGGACCACTCCTGGTGTAAGCAACGGATCCGGGTAACCCACCAGCGGTCACGGTTTGGACTAGAAAAACGGTTCAGTGCGGTTCCAGCACCGTCCAAAAACCCAACCCGCTCCCTCTTGGCGGTCCAAACCCGCCCCTGTACACATCAAACTGTGGGTTTCACCGGGTTTGGCTAGACTCATCGGGTCCAATCCCAGGTTTTGCATTTCGGTTTGTTCTATTTATGGTTGCATTGAGATATCTTACTGTTAATCAGACAATATTAATGATGGTACATCGATGTTCTTTTTGGATGAACAGGCCCCCTTTGTGATCAAAATATGTTGACAAACGCTCCCGGCCCCATCCTGGAAATGAGCGTCAACGGAGCGTTAACGATTTTAGGTCTTGCATCCTGGGTAATCAGAGCGGGCATAGGTTGCACCTAGTCATAACTGAGGTATTGGCCTCCTTTATAGGCAAAAGCAGAAGTGACACGCTCCCTGCCCCATGGTGAAAATGAGCGTCTAATGAGCATCAACAATTCAAGGTCTCGCATCTTGGGTAATATAAGTGGCGCATGATTGCAAACCTCTATTAAGGAGGAATTGGCAGCCTCTCTAGGCAGATAAGCAAGCGACATTCCTCCGACAGCCTCCCGGACAGTAACAACTAATTTCATATACAATGATGCAATGAAGAGTTGATGACCGTTTTAGCCTAGAAAAACTGTCAGAACATTGTATATACACAATGACAAATGCATCGCGCTTCGATAACCAATGATGAAAGGCCAAAAACCGTTGATGCTCCATTGACGCCCATTCTCATGAAGGGGCATGGAGCTTGTCGCTATCTTTTTTCCCGATCAAGGCGGCCAATACTTTGATTATATATAGGAACAACCATATTGCTTTTGACTTACCCGACTTACAAGACAAAAAATCGTTGACGCTCCGTGGGGGCTCAATTTCAGAATGGGGCAGCGCGCATGAGGCTTACTCTTCTGCCTATAAAGTCGGCCAATACCGCATCTAAGAATGGTCTGAGCTGTTCGCCAAGCAGATTACCAATGATGCAAGACCAAAAATGGTTAAAGCTCCGTTGACGCTCATTTTGCCATGGGCGTATCCAAAATATGTTATCACGTATTTTGGCGTAATATATCATTAATGGTGATTTGGCAGCTTTTGTATCGTCTTCATATACTTTCTCCTTCATCAACACATTGTTCATTAATAATACATATAAATATATCCCTTAAAATATACTTTCAAGTGTCCGCTAATTGTAGATAATAATACTCTCAAAAATCTCGTTTCATTCGATCAATGCTCTTCTTCACTGTCAGGTTCGCTCAATTGGCTGCTGTCGTCTGCAAAATGGATGTCTGCTGCATTACCATGCAGCACATAGTGTACCAACCAGTGGATGTTTCTTCATCAGGCAGGAAATCTGGGTCAAAATCTTTCTCATGCTTGCGATCGTTGGCATATGCATCATGATTGGAAAATTGAACACTGGGAAGTGGAGTATGTATATACACATATCCGGGTGGCACACCTTCAATTTCGGATAAGTGCGCTGCCACATTGTTAACGGGTGGAACGGGTGGCGTTTTGGGTGGATCTGGTGTGGTTTCTGGTGTCGGCAGTCTGAGTTGCTCTGGTGGAGGTGCACCCGTGCTTTTGCGTCTCCAGTGGGTCTGGGGATTCTGTGCTGTGCCATTTTGGCAAGGAGGGTAGCTGTCCGTCTGATTGTCCCAAAGCATAGCCGGGTGTCTTTCCTTTGCAGGCTTCAAATTTGTATGCCCAGGATACTCAACTCCCAGCTTCTTCTCTTCTCGGACTTCTGCCTGAGGATTCCCAATTAGGATTGCGTGTCCTGCATTGTGGCTCGCAAAAACCACCCTTTGGCCATTCTGGCCATATTCAAAGCCAGGCGCATGTCAGACTGTCCTAGCTGTACCCGACCTCCTTGCCTTGCCATAATTGCAGACATGTTGCAAACCTACAAGGAAATTAGTTGCTGCATCTACATATTAGATTCAGCAATTACCTCAACCATATATGCTTCCGTAGCATCCTGTAATTTGGTTGAAACATGTTTGGTCCACTCTCGGGGATTCTTATCACTAAATTCATCCGCGAAAATCCCAGAGCTGATATCATCATGATGTTCGATTTCGCGGACTGAGCGGACAGATGCCTGGGTCGGCCATGGATGTTTCACATTACGGGCGGCTAGAAATCAGTCACGCAGCTTTCTACATACACCAGCTGAATGTTATATCATTAGTTGACGGTCATCTACCTCGATTCGACTATACTCAGATCCGATCGCATGCTGCTTCCTGTTCTTGCTGCTTCAGGTTTTACACACAATTTTTGACTTTGCGTGCAGGGTCATGGTTTCGGTGGCTGCATTTGCAGTGTCGCGGTGAGCTAACTGGTGTCTGCGTTGTTGTTGGGTCTCAGCGGGTGGCGTATTAGAAGAAGCGCCCGTCGTTCTGCTCGATTCTGTTCCATCCTCATCTTCCTGAGGTGTTCGTGGAGCCATGATTGGCTGGTGTGGAAGTGAAGGGATGATGATAACAAAACGAAGTGGGAAGTCCTGAGGAAGAATATAACGAAAAGAAGTGGGAAGTCCTGAGGAATATATAGTTAGCTTAATGTCACAATGGCATGCGTAACAGCCAACTTGCTCGTTCTAAACAAGATGGATCCTGTGGTGGATAGCTGCCAGTTGCACGGGTTGCCCACCATCCTGCGATTTGCACCAAGTCGGTCCGATGTTGTGTGTTTGTTTACATGGATAACTCCCTGTGAACAA